>Ga0256405_10000078_pt1 | contig 283142 bp, 225 predicted proteins | sample RumenRJG_02DNA_FD_189096 | JGI IMG/M metagenome (GOLD analysis project Ga0256405, IMG submission 189096) | Bovine rumen microbial communities from Lethbridge, Alberta, Canada - RJG_02 | ecosystem: Host-associated > Mammals > Digestive system > Stomach > Rumen | place: Canada: Alberta...
GCTGATGCCATACGTTACATACTTGAAGCACCCCTCGGTGACGAAGCCGAACCATCGTGCGGGGTCGCCCTCGCGCTCCAGCTGGTCGCCCTTGCGGTAAGTCACCTCCTTGCCCTCGCGCTCGCAAAACTCGCGCAGCGCCTCAATGTCAATACTGTTTTTCCCGAATTTCTGTTCCATCGTCAGTGAATTTGCTGGCAAAGGTACGATTTTTTGTTTAAAATGTGCTATGATACCCTATAAAATGCTTTTTAAAGTATCTCTGAATGTCATGATTTTATATGAGCTGATACTTAAAAAAAACGTAAATAGATAACCAAAATTTGTTCAGATGGAAAAGAAAAAGGAGTTGCGATTTCTCGTAACTCCTTGATTTTTAAGGCGCTTCAGGATGGGCTTGAACCAACGACCCCCTGATTAACAGTCAGGTGCTCTAACCAACTGAGCTACTGAAGCAGGTTTTGCTGTTTGCGGGTGCAAAGGTAAGGAGATTTTTTGAAACGTGCAAACTTTTTACGGAAAAATTTCATTAGGAAGGTATTTTTTTGTAATTTTGCCGCCACAATAAAGAAGAACAGAAAGATGAGACAGTTTATCATGTGGTCTGTCCTGCTGCTGTCGCAGTGGTCAGTCAGCCAGGCTCAGGAGGTCAAGAACCATAATCTGGAGGTGGCCAAGAACCTGGAGATATTCAATGCCCTTTATAAGAATCTGGACATGATGTATGTAGATTCCCTCGACGCCGACAAGGTGATCGGTGTCGGCATTCAGGGTATGCTCCACTCGCTGGACCCTTATACGGAGTACTATCCGGAGGACAAGCAGCGCGAACTGAAGACCATGCTGACTGGCAAGTATGCCGGTATCGGTGCCCTGGTGCGCTACCACCAGCGTGAGAAGCACGTCGTCATCGACGAGCCTTACGAGGGCATGCCTGCCCAGGAGGTGGGTCTGAGGAAGGGCGACATCATCCTGCAGATTGACGACACGCTGATGAACGACAAGCCGGTGGGCTATGTAAGCAGTCATCTGCGCGGCGAGTCGGGCACGACATTCCTGCTGAAGATACGCCGTCCCTCGACGGGCAAGGAGATGAAGTTCAAGATAACACGCCGGTCCATCAAGATGCCCGAGATTACGTGGTACGGTATTTTGAAGGGGCAAGAGAAGACTGGCTATATCTGCTTGAACACGTTTACCGGCGAGCCCTCCAAGGCCATGCGCCGCGCCTATCTGGACCTGAAGAAGCAGGGTGCCACCCAGTTGGTACTCGACCTGCGCGGCAATGGCGGTGGCAGTCTGTCGGAGTGTGTGGACATTCTGAATATGTGGATCCCGAAGGATGTCAGGATTGTGGAGACGAAGGGCAAGCTCAAGCGTGCCAACTCTGAGTACAAGACCCGCATGGAACCCGTCGATACCGTGATGCCCATCGTCGTGCTGGTGAACGGCGAGACGGCCTCGGCCAGCGAGATAACCAGCGGAGCCTTGCAGGACCTGCACCGCGGCGTCATCATCGGCACGCATACCTTCGGCAAGGGTCTGGTGCAGATTCCGAATATCGACCTACCCTACAACGCCAACCTGAAGGTCACCACCTCGCGCTACTACCTGCCCAGCGGACGCGGCATCCAGATGAAGGAAGGCATCATGCCCGACCTGGAGGTGAAGCCCGACACGATGTCGAATATCTCGCTGTACCTGGACCGCCTGGACTCTACGGAGGTCATGTTCGACTACGTGGTGGACTATATCGCCAAGCACCCGACCATCGCCCCTGCCGACCAGTTTCAACTGACGGATGCCGACTACGACGAGTTCACACGTCGCGTCATCAAGGCCGGCTTCACCTACGACCAGTTGAGCAAGAAACAGTTTGAGGAGCTCTGCAAGACCGCCCAGTTCGAGGGCTACTACGACGATGCCAAGGCCGAGTTTGAGGCTTTGAGGCAGAAACTCGACCACCACGACGTGGCCCGTGACATGAAGACCTACCGCAAGGAGATTCAGCAGCTCTTAGAACAGGACATCGTCTCGGCCTACTACTATCAGGCCGGACAGATGCAGGTGGGTCTGCGGAACGACAAGACTCTTGCTGAGGCCCTGCGCATCCTTAACGAACCGGGCGAATACGAGCGCTTGTTGAAGAAATAACAACAAAAATCTGTTAATTACCCCTTCCGTTTTGTTAAACAGTGTAAAAATACAACACTTTTATACAGCAAACTATTGCAGATTAAAAAAGTATTCGTAATTTTGCCAACGCACACAACTAGTAATTTTAATCTATATTTATCATTTTCCTCGGAGGGAAGCAGTCTGTTGAAGATAGCTTCCCTTTTTTGTTACTTCATGAGCAAGGCGCTCAACTCCTTCATACCCTCCGAAGCCCCCTTCATGATCTGCTTGATGCCACGGCCTCCCGCACTGATGGGATTGGGGTCGATGAGATAGACGGGAACATCCGGACGGACATAGTGAATGAGTCCGGCAGCCGGATAGACGGCCAGCGACGTACCGATGATGATGAAGATGTCGGCCTCCTGACACTCCTCGGCAGCAGCCGTAATCATCGGCACCGCCTCGCCGAAGAATACGATGAACGGACGGAGCAGTGAACCATCGCCAGCCCTCGTGCCGGGTACCACCTCACAGTTGTCGGGCGTCAGCAGCTGCTGGTAGCGCGGATCGTCAGGGTCGTTGCTCGAACACACCTTCATCAGTTCGCCATGCAGATGGATGACCTTCGACGAACCTGCCTGCTCGTGGAGGTTATCGACATTCTGTGTCACCACCGTCACGTCGTACTGTTTCTCCAGTTCCGCCACCAGGCGATGGCCCTCATTGGGTTTGACGCCCCAGCACTTCTTGCGCAGCATGTTATAGAAGTTAGTCACTAACGTAGGGTCGGCCAGCCACCCCTCATGGGTAGCCACCTGCTGTACGGGATACTCCTCCCACAGTCCGTCGGCATCGCGGAACGTCTTCAGTCCGCTCTCTACGGACATGCCTGCACCGGTTAATACCACAATCTTCTTCATAGCTCAAAAGGTTTTATGTTAATTTGATGCAAAGATACAAAAATAATTATGAATTATGCACCATGAATTATGATTTATTAGTACCTTTGCAGCCGATTTATAAATAATAAGGTATAAAACATGGATAAAGTAAGCTATGCATTAGGTATAGGCATTGGTCATCAGTTGGCCAATATGGGTGGTCAGGAGTTGAACATCGACGACTTCGCCCAGGCCGTGAAGGACGTGCTGACCGGTCAGGAACTGAAGGTGAAGAGCAGTGAGGCTCAGAAGATTGTTCAGGAGTTCTTTGCCGCTCAGGAAGAGAAAATCAATAAGCAGCGCCACGAGGCCGGTAAGATGGCCAAGGAGGCTGGCGAGAAATATCTGGCTGAGAACGCCAAAAAGGACGGCGTCATCACGCTGCCCAGCGGTCTGCAGTATCAGGTGCTGAAGGAAGGCAACGGCAAGAAGCCCTCTGCCAAGGACTCCGTCAAGTGCCACTACGAGGGTTTCCTCATCGACGGTACCGTCTTCGACAGCAGCGTCCAGCGCGGCGAACCCGCCGTCTTTGGTCTGCAGCAGGTCATTGCCGGATGGACGGAAGGTCTGCAGCTGATGCAGGAAGGTGCCAAGTACCGTTTCTTCATTCCCTACCGTCTGGCTTATGGCGAGAGTGGTGCAGCAGGTGCCATTCCTCCCTATGCAGCTCTCATCTTTGATGTGGAACTCATACAGGTGATGTAAACTGCGGGCTTCGCCCTAGTGATAAGTGATGAGTGATAAGTGATGAGTGATAAGTAATAAGTGATAAACAATATTATAATACAACGATGAAGAAGATTACATTTGCTGCTGTTGCAGCTATTTGCGCCGTCATGATGTATGCCTCATGCGGCAATGGTGCTCCCAAGGCCAACCTGCGGAGCGATGTCGATACCGTCAGCTATGCCATCGGTATGGCACAGACCATGGGTCTGAAGGACTACCTGGTGCGCAACCTCGGTGTTGACACCACCTATATGGACGAGTTTATCAAGGGTCTGAACGAAGGCGCCAACGCCGGAGAGGACAAGAAGAAGGCCGCCTACTATGCTGGTATCCAGATTGGTCAGCAGATCAGCAACCAGATGGTCAAGGGCATCAACCACGAGCTGTTCGGTGACGACTCCACCAAGACCATCTCGCTGAAGAACTTCATGGCCGGTTTCATCTGCGGAACTACTGGCAAGGGTGGTCTCATGAGCGTTGACTCTGCCCAGATTCTGGCCCAGGAGAAGATGCGCAGCATCAAGGCCAAGATGTTGGAGAAGGAGTTTGGTCCCAACAAGCAGGCCGGTGAGGAGTTCCTGAAGAAGAACGCCACCGCTGAGGGCGTGCAGGTGCTGCCTGGCGGCGTACAGTACAAGGTCATCCAGGAGGGCAAGGGTGTCATCCCCGCCGACACCTCTCTGGTGAAGGTTCACTACGAGGGTAAGACCCTGGACGGTAAGGTGTTTGACAGCAGCTACAAGCGCAACCAGCCCACCGAGTTCCGTGCCAACCAGGTCATCAGAGGCTGGACCGAGGCCCTGACCCACATGCCTGCCGGCTCTATCTGGGAGGTGTACATTCCTCAGGAGCTGGCTTATGGCGAGCGTCAGCAGGGTGCCGACATCAAGCCCTTCTCTATGTTGATTTTCAAGATTGAACTGATAGAAGTAGATCACAAGAAATAATGCAGGAGACACGACAGAACAAAATAGCGCGTCTGCTCCAGAAGGAACTCAGCTTGATTTTCCAGGAGCAGACGCGCTCCTTACATGGAGTACTCGTCAGCGTCACGCGGGTGAAGATCAGTCCCGACCTGAGCATCTGTACCGCCTATCTGAGCATCTTCCCCTCAGAGAAGGGCGAGGAGTTGCTTCAGAACATCACGAAGAACGAGAAGCAGATTCGCTATGAGTTGGGCACCCGCATCCGTCACCAGATGCGCATCGTCCCCGAGTTGCGTTTCTTCATCGACGACTCGCTGGACTACATCGACCGTATCGACGAATTGCTGAAGAAGTGAGGAGTGTGGAGTGAGGAGTGTGGAGTGAGGAGTGAGATGAATTTCCCGTTCTATATCGCGCGCAGGTACCTCTTTTCTAAGAAGTCAACCAACGCCATCAATATCATCAGCGGCATCTCGGTAGTAGGTGTCGCTGTGGCTACGATGGCCCTGGTTGTCACCCTCAGCGTGTTTAACGGGTTCCACGACCTCGTGGCCTCCTTCTTCACCCAGATGGACCCCCAGTTGAAGGTGGTACCCCTGACGGGAAAGACGGTAGCTGCCGACGATGCTGCCCTCCTTGAGATCCGCCAGATGCCGGAAGTCGCCGTGGCTACCGAGTGCTTGGAAGACCAGGCCCTCGTGGTCTATGGAAACCGGCAGCTGATGGTCAAACTGAAGGGTGTGGCCGACAACTTCGACAGTCTGACGCATATCCGCTCCATCCTGGAGGGTGACGGAGACTTCACGCTCCACGCCGCCGACATGCACTACGGCATTCCCGGACTGGGCATTGCCTACCAGATGGGGCTGGGCTATACCTACGAACAGCCCCTGAAGGTCTATGCCCCCCGCCGCGAGGGTCAACTCAACATGGCCAACCTCAGCGAGGGGTTCGTAGAAGACGAGCTCTACTCGCCCGGTGTGGTCTTCTGCGTCCAACAGGGCAAATACGACCTCCACTACATACTCACCTCCCTGGCTTTCACCCGTCAGCTCTTTGACCAGCAGGGGCGCCTGTCGTCCTTGGAGCTGCGCCTGAAGGGCGATGCCGACTTCGATGCTGTGAAGAAGCGCATGCAGCAGGTGGCCGCAGGACGCTTCGCCGTCCTGGACCGCTACGAGCAGCAGGACGACACCTTCCGCATCATGAAGGTCGAGAAACTCATTGCCTATCTTTTCCTCTCTTTCATCCTGGCCATCGCCTGTTTCAACATCATCGGCTCGCTGTCCATGCTCATCATCGACAAGCGCCGCGATGTGGCCACCCTGCGTAACCTGGGCGCTACGGAGCGTCAGATTACGCATATCTTCCTCTTTGAAGGTCGTATGATTTCCACCTTAGGCGCCGTCCTGGGCATCCTGATTGGACTGTTGCTCTGCTGGCTGCAACAAGCCTATGGTATTGTGCGCTTAGGCACCAGCGAAGGGTCCTTCGTCATCGATGCCTACCCCGTCAGTGTACACCCCACCGACATCCTCCTGATCTTTGTCACCGTACTGGTCGTGAGCTACCTCTCCGTCTGGTATCCCGTACGCTATTTCGCCCGCCGCCTGTTGTAGGCAGTCCTATCCCAGCGTCACCTTCCGGGCCTTGACAGGCTGATGGAGGAAGAGCTGGGCTTGTTCGCTGAAGCGCTCGGGATTCTCCGTGGTGAAATACTCCACGCTGCCGTTCTTGGTGCAGCGCTGTTCCATATCGGGATGGCGCTCAAAGTATTGCTGTAGCGAAGTCGCTACATATTCCCCCTGGGCAACGATGCGGATGCCGCGCGGAATGTATTTATGGATTTTGGGCAGTAGCAGCGGATAGTGTGTACAGCCCAAAATGATGGTGTCTATCTGCGGATCGAGGCGCAGCAACTGGTCGATGCGCTTCTTGACGAAGTAGTCGGCACCTGGCGAGTCGGCCTCGTTATACTCCACCAGGGGCACCCAGAAGGGACAGGCCACACCCGTGACCTCGATGTCAGGGAAGAGTTTGTGAATCTCCAGGTTATAGGACTCACTCTTGATAGTTCCCTCTGTGGCGAAGATGCCTACATGACGGTTGTGGGTCAGGGAACCGATGACCTCTGCCGTAGGACGGATGACGCCCAAGACCCGACGGTTGGGGTCGAGCTTGGGCAGGTCCTTTTGTTGTATGGAGCGCAGGGCTTTCGCCGATGCCGTGTTACACCCCAGGATGACCAGGTGGCAGCCCATCTCGAAGAGCTTGACGACGGCCTGACGTGTAAACTCATAGACCACATCGAACGAACGAGTACCATACGGCGTACGGGCGTTGTCGCCCAAGTACAGGTAGTCGTACTGGGGCAGCAACTGGCGGATGGCATGCAGAATGGTCAGTCCGCCATAGCCGCTGTCAAAGATGCCGATGGGTCCCGGTTTACTCATTTTGTTTCACTCAGCAGCTGTTTCACAGCGTCTGTGACGTCCACACCCATGTCGGGATGCAGGAACAGCGTAGCCTGCTGGTCGGTATCGAGGATGAAGGCCAGTCCCTGGGTCATGCCCACCTGTTGGATGGCTTGGTTCAGACGAGCTTTCAGCGGAGCCTTGGCCTCCGTCTCGGCAGCAGCCAGCAGACGCTGACTCTCCTTCTTGAAGGCGATGTTCTTGTCGAGCATCTCCTGCAACTCACTCTGGCGCTTCTGCAGGATGGTCTTGGGGAAGTCCTTCTGACCATCCAGGAACTCCTCGTACTTCTTGTTGAAGTCATCCTCGACGCGCTTCTGCTCCGCCTCATACTGTTGGCGCAACTGGGTCACGTTAGCCTCCACGGTGGCATACTCAGGCATGGCCTGGAGCACGGTGGAATAGCTCAGGAAGCCAAAACGGACAGGAGCCGTGTCCTGTTGGGCATAACCCACCAGCGACAGGGCGACCGTCCATAGGATAAGCATCAATCTCTTCATGTGCCTGTCCACTTAGGTTATTTACTTGATACCCAACTTAGCCTTCACCTGAGCGGTGACGTCGGTAGAGAGCGTGGTGCTGATATAGGGAACACCACTGGTAAGGTCCATGATATAGACGAAGCCACCGGCCTCGCCCACGCTCTTGATAGCCTCCAGCACCTTGGCGGTGATGGCCTGCATCTTCTCCTGCTGTTCCTTAGCCAGAGCCTGCTGGTTGTCCTGGTAGCTCTGCTGGATCTTCTGGTACATATCCTGCAGTTCCTGCTCGCGGCGCTGCTTGATATTGGCGGGCAGCGTAGCCTGGTCCTTGTCGTAAGCCTCCGACTTCTTCTGCAGTTCCTCCTGCATCAGTTTCAGGTCGGCCTCATACTGCTTGGAGAGTGCCTCGATGTCGGTACGTGCCTTGGCAAATTCAGGCATGGCCTGGATGATCTCCTGAGAGTTGACGTGTCCAAACTTCTGGGCGGTGGCGGTGGTGAAACCGCAGATAGCGCAAATAGCGCAAAGAATCAATTTCTTCATAGTTTTCAAATATTAATATTTCATTTTTAATTTTTCATCTTTCATCTTAATTAGAGTATCCCAGCTTCGAGAGCACCTCGTTCGAGATGTCCACCTTCGGTGAGCCGTAGATGATGCCCTGGTCCGAGGCACGGTCCAGCACCAGCTGGTAGCCGCGCAGGTCGGCAATGTCCTTGACGGCATTATAGACCTCCTCCTGGATGGGCGTCATCAGGGCCGTACGCTTCTTGAAGAGTTCACCGTCGGGACCGAAATATTTCTTCTTCAGGTCTGCGGCCTCCTTCTCCTTGGCGACGATAGCCTCCTGACGGCTCTTCTTCTGCTCCTGAGAGAGGAACACTACCTCGTTCTGGTAGTTCTTATACATGGTCTGTGCCTCCAGTTGGATGGCCTCGACCTCAGCCTGCCACTTCTTCGACACCTGCGAGAGCTGCTCGTTGGCACGCTCGTAGGCCGGTATGTTCTTGAAGATATAGTCCATATCGACCAGGGCGAACTTTTGCGCACCTGCGGTGCTAGTGAATAGAGAACAGTGAATAGTGAATAGTGCCATCAGCACCAAACACCGTCTGTTCTTTATTCTACTCATCAATTTATTCTTCATATTATTTCGATTTTTCTTCACTTTTCACTATTCACTTTTCACTATTCTCTATTCACTAGGCCTCCGGCCGCTTAGAACTCCTGTCCCAGGATGAAGTGGAAGTTGCTTCCACCCTTGCTGGTGGCCCCTGCATACGGACGGTCGAAACCATAGGCCCAGTCGATACCCATCAGACCCACCATCGGCAGGAAGATGCGTACGCCGAGACCTGCCGAGCGCTTGATGTCGAAGGGGTTGAAGTTCTTCGTCTCGTTCCATGCGTTACCGCCCTCCAGGAATCCCAGACCGTAGATGGTGGTGTTACCCAACAGGAACGGATAGCGCAGCTCCAGGGTGAAGCGGTCGTAGGCATAGCCCTCCGCATAGCGTGGTGTCAGCGAGCCGTTCTCATAACCGCGCAGACCGATGGTCTCCTCGGCATATCCCGTGCTGTATCCGCTCATGCCGTCGCCACCCACATAGTAGGTCTCGAAGGGCGACTTCTTATACTGGTTGTAGCATCCCAGGATACCCATCTCCACACGGCTCATCAGCACCAGACACTTCTGTCCGCCCGTGAGTGCCGTGAAGGTACGTGACTTCAGCTTCCACTTATGGTATTCCACCCAGCGGTATATCTCCTGCAACTCGTCGTTGTAACGGTCGATATCGGTATTGTAGGTCTCTGCCGTAGCCAGCTTCGAATAGTCCTTGCCGTCAAGCAGCGACCAAGGCGGCGTGAGTGTCACCGATGCCGTGAACTCCGAACCGCGGCGTGGGAACAGCTGGTTGTCCGTCGAGGTACGTGTCAGGGCGATACCCAGGTTGATGTTGTTACAGTTACCATTGGCAATGCGGAAGTAGCTCCAGTCTTGCAGCATGTAGCGTGTGTACGACAGTTGCAGCGACAGCTGGAAGTAGTCGTCGGGCCAGCGCAGACGCTTACCCCACCCTACTGATACACCCAGCAGTTTGATGTACTTGTCCTCATCCATCATCGACGTATAGTCGTAGTAGCCGCTGTTGTAGGAGTTGTAGCCGTACATGCTGTTGATATAGCTGTTATACCAGGCGTTGTTGCGGTAGGTACTGGAGATATCCGTCTGTTTCGAGTACGACACACCCACGCTAAACGAGTTGGGGCGCTTGCCGCCAAACCATCCCGTCGAGTAGCCTACCGACACCGAGTTGTAGTAGCTGGCGTTCGACTGGTACGACAGCGACAGTTGCTCACCATCGCCGATGGGCATGATGCCGCGGTGCATCTTGTTCTTGCCGAAGAGGTTACGCATCGAGAAGTTGTTGAGTTTGATACCGATGCGTCCGATGATACCCGTCTGTCCCCAACCCAGCGAGAACTCCAGCTGGTCGTTGGACTTCTGTTCCAGTTCCCAGTTGATGTCCACGGTACCGTCCTCATAGTTCGGTTTGATGTCGGGGTTCACCTTCTCGGGGTCGAAGAATCCCGTCGAGGCAATCTCGCGTGCCGAGCGCTGGATGGCATCCTTCGAGAAGAGGTCGCCGGGTTTGGTACGCAACTCACGGCGCACCACCTCCTCATAGAGGCGGTCGTTACCGTAGATGCGCACATGGCTGATATGCGCCTGCTGACCCTCGATGATGCGCATCTCCAGGTCGATGGAGTCGCCCACGATGTTCACCTCGGTGGGTTGCAGGTTATAGAACAGGTAACCGTTGTTCCAGTAGTAGTTGCCGATGGCGTCCTCGTCTTCCGAGAGGCGCTTGCGCAACAGTTTCTGGTTATAGACGTCGCCCTTCTTCATGCCCAGCGAGGCACTGAGCCAGTCGGTGGTGACCACCGTATTACCCACCCACGTGATGTTGCGGATGTAGTAGCGCTGACCCTCCTCGACCTTCACGAAGACATTGACGTGCTTCTCGTCAACGGTCCATACCGAGTCCTCCAGGATGGTGGCATCACGGTAGCCCAGTTCGTTATACTTGTCGATGAGTGCCTTCTTGGCCTCGTCGTAGCGTTCCGGGGTATATTTCTTGGCTTTGAAGAAGGTGCGCAGTTTTCCGGCCTCGTTGATCTTGCCGAAGGAGCCCTTGCGGAACAGGGAGCCCTTGATGCGGCTGGACGAGAGTTGGTCGTTGCCTTCGAAGATGATGCGACGCACCTTCATCTTCGACTTCTTATCCACCGAGATATCGAGGATGACCTCGTTCTTGCTGGTCACGTCATCACGCTGGGTGATGTCGATCTCCGCATTCTTATAGCCCTTGTCGTCGAAGTATTTCTTGGCCAGGATCTTGGCGCGGTCCAGCATGTTGGGTGTGATCTGTGCGCCCTTGATGATGCCGAGTTTCGACTCCATATCCTCGCGCTCCGACTTCTTCAGTCCGTAGTAGTTGATGTTGCTGACGCGGGGACGCGTGGCCAGATGGATACACAGGAACACCTTGTTGTCCACGATGGAGTCGGCCGTGATGGTGACCTTCGAGAACAGACCGTGCTTCCAGTAGCGCTTGACAGCCTCGGTAATCTCCGTACCCGGTACGCTGACGGTCTGTCCTACCGACAGTCCGGAGAGTCCCGTCAGCACATAGTCCTCATAGCCCTCGACACCCTTGACGGCCAGTCCGCCGATTTCATACTGGCGGGGCGTGCCGGCATACGAGATGTCTGGGTTGATGATGACGTCTTGCGCAGCTGCGCTGCTAATGAATAGTGAACAGTGAATAGTGAACAGTATTCCCACCATCCATTTTCGCTTGTTCATTTTCATGCTATTACTTGTTTTTTGTATTTCCATTTATACTTTTCACTATTCACTTTTTCACTAGAGGCGAAGCCTCGCATTGTGCCTCCGTCTTTCCAAAACGGCGCTGGCGCTTCTGGTAGCTCTCCACGGCCTTGTGCAGGCAGGCCTCGTCGAAGTCGGGCCAGTAGGTATCACAGAAGTACAGCTCGGAATAGGCAATCTGCCAGAGCAGGTAGTTGGAGATGCGCAACTCACCACCCGTCCGGATCAGCAGGTCGGGGTCCGGCATGAAGTGGGTCGTCATGTGCTGGCTCACGGTGTCTTCGGTGATGTCCTGGATGCCCTCGGCAGCAATCTGGCGCACGGCCTCGGTAATCTCCCAGCGGCTGCTGTAGCTCAGTGCCACGACCATGGTCATGGCATCGTTCTGGGCGGTATGCTCCTCGGTCTCGCGCAGTTTCTGCCGCACGTTGTCGGGCAGGCGCTTCATGTCGCCGATGACGCGGAAGCGTACGTTGTTCTTCATGAATATCTCGTCTTCCAGCGACGTGAGCACCAGTCCCATCAGTGCCGACACCTCGTCGGCGGGACGGTTCCAGTTCTCTGTCGAGAAGGTATAGAGCGTCAGGTATTTCACGCCCATGCGCACACATTCCGATGTGATACGTCTTACGGCTTCCACGCCGGCCTGGTGGCCGTAGCTACGCTCCTTGCCTCGTTCGGTGGCCCAGCGTCCGTTGCCGTCCATGATGATGGCAATATGCTGGGGGATGTTGTTAGTCTCTATCATTGTGACATGTTTTACATTTCGCCCATAGGTCATATGTCAGCGACAGCCTCAGCTGGCTGTAGCAGTCGGTATTCTTGAAGAGGCCCTGACTCCTGATGCCATAGGGGTCGCCGACGCCGTCCAGGCGGTCGGTACTGGTAAAGTGCATCGCCCATTCCAGTCCCATGTTCAGGCGCTCGGCCATCTTATATTTCACGCCGCCCCCGATGGGCATGTTCATGGCAGTGCCCGTCTGGTCGGCTTTGTATATCGTCGCTCCAAGACCCAGGAAGACATAGGGTGTCAGGCGCTTGGCGCCGCGATACTCCATGCCCGTTCCGAAGGGCCAGAAGTTATATTCGAAGCGCACCCCCACATCGGCTACGGTGCTCTTGAACGTATAGTCCGTCCATGGTGCCGGCACGTAGCCGCTCACGTCGTGGGCGTCGCCCTTCACCGTGCCATAGCTGATATTCATGGCCAGGGCGCGTCGCGGGTCGAAGCGGTATTTTCCCAGCAGCGAGAACATCGGCTGTGCACGGCGCATCAGCTGTCCGTTGAAGTCGCCCTGATAGCTGACGAGTCCGATGCCGCCACCCACCTCCAACCGGTACTCCGGTTCGGTCTGTGCTGCGGCGCCGGCAGCCACGGCCAGCAGGAGCATGACAACCAGGTGTCTTACTGATTTTTCCATCCTAGTCTGTTCAGTCGTCCCTTCCAGGCCTTATTCTTGTCCGTACAGTATATCCATACGTAGTTGTCGGCGTCTGTGGTGACCTTCACGCTGGTCGAGGTATAGTCGAAGTCGGCAGGCATCGTCAGGCGCTTGGTGACCTTCCAGGTGATGCCGTTGTCGCGGCTCTCGTAGATCTTCTTGAAGTCTCCGCCAAAGGCAAAGATAATCTTGTCATACCAGATGAGGCTGAGGTTGGTGAGGGCGGGCAACTGGAAGTTGGTGTCGTCCTGGTCCAGATAGACCCACTTACCACTGGGTTTCTTGTCCTTGTCGTAGTAGTCCACCTCCTTCTTCCAGATGGCGGCCTTTCCGCTGACGGCGGTGCTGGTACCGGCCAGCAGCACATAGTCGGTCTTCTCCGACAGCCACATGGGATAGCTCACCAGGGAGACGTGCTGGGTCGGCAACTTGGCGGCATCCTCGGCATCGTCGGCCAGGTCCTGGGCCCACGTCACGCCACCGTCCTGCGAGACCTCCAACTTATTGGCGGCCGAGAGGCGGTACTGCTCCTTCGAACTCTTCCATACGATGGTGGGTGCCGTATAGGCGGCGGTCTTCCAGACGAAGACCTCGCCGTCCTGCTGGTGGACGTTGACCTTCACCTCGTAGTCGGTATAGCCGCTGCCACTGCTGGCATAGACGCGGAACATGCGTTTCTTGCTGAAGTCGATGCTGTCCGTGGCACTGTAGTGTGTCAGCACGTCGTCGGTGTCTTCCGTCCAGTAGAGGATCTGACCGTTGTTCAGCGCCGTCACGGTACACAGCAGATGGGCGGCATCACAGCCTACGGGCAGTGAGTCGGGATTGTAGATGCTGTGATTCTGGTGGTCGATATAGAACTTGTAGTCCGTGCCTTTCAAGGTAGTCTTCGTACCATTGACATAGCGGTTCACCGTTCCCAGCGAGAACGAGGTGATGGCAGCGTCGTTATAGAGTATCACCGAACTGCTGTCGGTATCATTGCACGAGGCCGTCAGCAGCAGCGTGGCCATCAGCAGGTATAGGGTTCTTATCAGTTTCATGGAGTATGATTTTGTTCTGTCGCCTCGAGCCAATGGGGGCTTTGGGCATATTTGGGTGCAAATTTACGCACATTTCTGCAAATTTGAGCATTTTTCTACCTTTTATTAAGTTAAATATCTATTAAATATATAAAAAGCGGGACTTTCCGTTCTTTTTTTATACCTTTGCAACCACACTAACGACACCAGTATGAAGAAACACTATCTGTTATGGGGACTTTCCCTCCTGTTAGGCTGTCCGGCAGACGCCGAGGCACAGACCTGCGACGTCCACATCGACCAGCCGCAAACCTACTCCGTTGCTGTTGCTGACGGCAACTACCGCATCACCCTGACCGTCGGTTCCCGCAAGCGGGCCGCCGAGACCGTCATCCTGGCGGAGTCGGGACGCCTGTTCGAGGAGCATGTCGTCACCAAGAAGAAAGAGCAGCGCACGGTGACCTTCGTGGTCAACAAACGCTCGCCACAGATCAATGACAAGCAGCGCGTCCGTCTGAAGGAGCGCGAGAAAGGCTACCGCAACTGGGACGACTCGCTGACGCTGCGCATCTGTGGAGCGGCCCCCGCGGTGAGTCGCATCGAGATTGTACCCGACACCAGCGCCGTGACGCTCTTCCTCTGCGGCAACTCCACGGTCACCGACCAGGAGATGGAGCCCTACGCCTCGTGGGGACAGATGATTCCGCGGTGGTTCGACAGCCATGTCGCCATCAGCAACCATGCCGAGAGCGGACTCACGGCACGGTCGTTCCTGGCGGGCGGACGCCTCGACAAGGTGCTGACCATGATGCGCCCGGGCGACTATGTATTCTGCGAGTTCGGCCATAACGACGAGAAGGAGCACCAGCCCGGCGACGGTGCGTGGTATCACTACGTCTATAACCTCAAGATCTTTGTCGATAAGGTACGCGCCCAGGGGGGACACATCATTTTCTGCACACCCACGCAGCGCCGCTTCTTCGAGGCCGACGGCCAGCACATCAAGAACACCCACGGCGACTTCCCCGCCGCCATGTGGTCGGTGGCCCGTCGCGAACAGGTGCCCGTCATCGACCTCAACGGCATGACGCGAACCTTCTTCGAGACCTTGGGCATGGAGGGCAGCAAGCGCGCCTTGGTGTTCTATCCCGCCAACACCTACCCCAACCAACCGAAGGCGCTTGCCGACAACACACACTTCAATCCCTTTGGGGCCTATGAGGTCAGCAAGATGGTGGTGATGGGTATGAAACAGCTCGCGCTGCCTGTCGTCGAACACCTGCGCAGCGACTGGCAGGACTTTGACCCGAGCCATCCCGACGACCCGGCGACGTTCCGCTGGGATGACTACCGGACCATCGACACCACCAAGCCCGACGGCAACTGATTCATATACATCAAAAAAAGCAGGCTGCACCGAGAAGTGCAGCCTGTTTTTATAATTGGTCTTAAAATTCTTAGAGTTTCGGACCAGCAGCAACGAGCAAAGATACTCGTTGCTTTCGGCCTCAAATTACAATTTGGGACCTGCAGCGACCAGTGCCTTACCGGCCTCGTTGCCCTCGTACTTCTTGAAGTTCTTGATGAAGCGGGCAGCCAGATCCTCGGCCTTCTTGTTCCACTCAGCGGCATCAGCGTAGGTGTCGCGGGGATCGAGGATATTGGTGTCAACGCCCTCGAGCTCTGTGGGAACCTCGAAGTCGAAGTAAGGAATCTTCTTGGTGGGAGCCTTCAGGATGGCACCGCCCAGGATGGCGTCGATGATGCCGCGGGTGTCGCGGATAGAGATACGCTTGCCAGTGCCGTTCCAACCCGTGTTCACAAGGTAAGCCTTGGCACCGCTCTTCTCCATCTTCTTCACCAGCTCCTCAGCATACTTCGTGGGGTGCAGCTCGAGGAAGGCCTGGCCGAAGCAAGCGCTGAAGGTAGGCGTGGGCTCGGTGATGCCGCGCTCGGTACCAGCCAGCTTAGCGGTGAAGCCAGAGAGGAAGTAGTACTTCGTCTGCTCGGGCGTCAGGATGCTGACGGGAGGCAGCACGCCGAAGGCATCGGCGCTCAGGAAGATGACGTTCTTGGCGTCGGGACCGGCGCTCTTGCCGTTCACCTTCTTGGCAATCTTCTCGATGTGCTCGATGGGATAGCTGACGCGGGTGTTCTCGGTCACGCTCTTGTCGGCGAAGTCGATCTTGCCGTTAGCATCGACGGTGACATTCTCCAACAGGGCATCGCGGCGGATAGCGTTGTAGATGTCGGGCTCGCTCTCCTTGTCGAGGTTGATGACCTTAGCATAGCAGCCACCCTCGAGGTTGAACACACCCTCGTCGTCCCAGCCGTGCTCGTCGTCACCGATGAGCAGACGTTTCGGGTCGGTGGACAGCGTGGTCTTACCGGTACCGCTCAGACCGAAGAAGATAGCGGTGTTCTTACCCTCCATGTCGGTGTTGGCCGAGCAGTGCATCGAAGCGATGCCGTCGAGGGGCAGGTAGTAGTTCTGCATAGAGAACATACCCTTCTTCATCTCACCACCGTACCAGGTGTTGATGATCACCTGCTCGCGGCTGGTGGTGTTGAAGGCTACGCAGGTCTCTGAGTTCAGACCCAGCTCCTTGTAGTTCTCTACCTTGGCCTTGGAGGCGTTGTAGATGACGAAGTTAGGCTCGAAGTTGGCGAGCTCCTCCTCGGTGGGCTGGATGAACATGTTCTTCACGAAGTGAGCCTGCCAGGCCACCTCGACGATGAAACGCACGCACAGACGGGTAGCCTCATTGGCACCGCAGAAGGCGTCCACGACATACAGCTGCTTGTTGCACAGCTCCTTGACGGCAATCTCCTTGACGGTCTTCCAGACCTCCTCGCTCATGGGGTGGTTGTCGTTCTTATAGTCCTCGGTAGTCCACCAGACCTTGTCCTGGCTCTGGGCGTCCTTCACGATGTACTTGTCCTTAGGCGAGCGGCCGGTATAGATACCAGTCATAACGTTAACAGCATTCAACTCCGTGTTCTGACCCTTGTCAAAACCTGTCAGACCCTGCTTGGTCTCCTCTTTGAAGAGCTCCTCATACGATGGATTGTGGTACAGCACCGTAGAACCGGTGATACCATACTGTGTCAAATCTAACTTTGCCATAATTTAATCAATGTATTAAGTTGTGAATTCTATCCTCTACCTATTCTTTATGTGATTCTTATTTGAACCGGGTGCAAAGTTACGAAAAAAGTCGGCATTTCATGACCATTATTAAGAATTATTTGCTTTCCATAGTGCTTTTTTTGATGTTAAGCAAGGTTTTTTGTGCGCACACACCATGTTTTGCAACACGGAGGTAGCAAAACTTTACACCTCGGAAGCGAAAAAATGGAGAAAAGTTTTGCCCTTTCAAATAATCTTCGTACATTTGCACCAAACATTGCTACTAAATATTCATAAAACCCATTAAAACATGAAAAAATTGACTACCATTACTCGCCTTTTGTGTGCTTCGGCCATGATGGCGGCGGGTCTGTCGCTCACCAGTTGTTCCACCGACAACGACATCGACCTCGATGAGATTGACAGCACCATCGGCGTAGGCTCCGACGGCCTGACGCTCCCCACGAGCTCTACTAACTATGTCAAGATGGAAGACATCCTCAAACTGAAGGATGAAGACGTCATCAAGATTCTGGCCAACGGTGACTACCAATTCCAGAAGTCCGACAACATCGACCCCGCCCACCCGAAAGTGGAGCAGGTGAAGGTCGAGGTCAGCGCCAGCAACCTGGTCGGTCAGACCGTCACGATGGAAGTGCCTGACCCCACCATTTCTTTTCCCCCTGGCCAAACGGAAGTCACGACACCCGTCCAGGAGATTACCACCTTCGATTTCAAGAACGAGGGTAACGACCAGATGGTAGAGCTCTCGGAAGCCTCCATGGACGGCACGCTGAAGATGGTGCTGGGCATCTCGTCTCTGGCCCCCTACATCAGCAAGGTCACCTTTGAGATTGCCATCCCCTCGTACTTCACCCTGCAGGACGACAACCTGTGGACCGTAACTGGTACCGAGAAGAAGCGCACCTACAACGACATCCCTACCAGGAGCGACTACACCGTCGAGCTGAAGTTAGCCAAGATGAGCAACTTCTCCAAGACCAACCCGGGTGCTGCCACGACGCCTATCACCAACACGCTGGCCTACTATAAGGACAGTGGTCTCAACAAGTACTACGTGGTTCTCCGTGGTGCCATGAATATGAGTATGACGCTCAAGAAGGCCGACATTAAGGCAGCGGCCAGCACCATCAATGTGGGCATCACCCCGTCGATGAAGGCCAGCGACAACACGTCACGCATCTACATCACCCATGCCGAGGGTAAGTTCGACCCGAAGATCGACCTGAACCCCAGTACCGTGAACATCGGCAATGACGTGCCCGACTTCCTGAACGACGACGCCGTAACCATCAACCTGGCCAATCCGCAGATCCAGCTGACCGTCGATAACAACATTGATGTTCGCGCCAACATCACCGGTAAGCTGATTGCCACCTATAAGGACAAGAACAACAAGGTCACCAAGAAGCGCCTGCTCATCACGGCAGCCGACAACGTGAAGGTGCTGCCGCATACCACCGCCACGGCTACGACGACCACCAAGATCGTCATCTGCCGCAAGGCCGGCAGTGAGGCTGGTGTCAACTACGTGGTGAAGAACGGTACCACCGAGACTACCGACCCGTCCGACCCGACCATTACCGAGGTGGACGACATCGCCAAGATCCTGAACAAGATTCCTGAGAGCATCGAGTTCACCTTCGAGGCCAAGGGCGACCAGACCTACACGGGTAAGATCGACCTCTACAAGAGCGAGACCGACCCGTCGAAGTACGGTCTGACCTACGAGATCAAGCCTTCCTACAGCTTCATCTCCGACCTGAGCCTCGACGCTGGTAGCACCATCGTCTATAACGACACCATCGACGACATGAACAAGGACATCGCCAAGAACGAGATCGAACTGCTGGAGGGTACCAACGTCGCCATCGAGGGCCAGATCACCAACGGTACGCCGATGAACATCAAGATCAAGCCCATCGCCGTGGATGTCAACAAGAAGCAGTTGCCCAACGTATTGGTAACAGTCGATTGGAACGGCCAGGGCAGTACCGTCGCCTCTAACTTCGGTACCGAGACCTACAAGCCGCTGACCTTCAAGATCTCTTGCGCCAAGGGTCATGAGGCCGACTTCAAGAAACTCGACGGCCTGCTCCTGGAGTGCACCGCCACCGTGGATGCCACCCATGCCGGCCAGACGCTCAACAGCGGCAGATACCTGGACACCAATGGTACCGACAAGGATACCGGTAAGATTGGCCAGATTGTCCGCATCAAGGACATGAAGGTCACCCTGAACGGCAAGGTTTCTATCAATCTCGACAGTAAATAACCCTCAAGCATCACGATTATGAAAGCTATCAAACAATATATCCTTGCCGCCCTGCTCGCGGCAACCACAGGAAGCGTCATGGCTCAGGACATGAACTCAGCCTACTTCCTCGACGGATTCTCTTACCGTCATGATATGAACCCTGCCTACGGCAACGAACTCGGCTACTGCGCCATTCCCGTCCTGGGTAACCTCAACGTGCAGATGCGCGGTTCGCTGGGCCTGGAGGACGTCTTCTTCAAGAACCCCGACTTCGGTGTGAAGCCCGGTGCCAAGAAGACCGCCACCTTCCTGCACCCGGGCATCTCCGTCGATAAGGCACTGAGCGGCTTCGACAAGGACCGCAACACCTTATTATTTAATATGGACATCCCCATCGCCTCGGTAGGTTTCTTCGCCTTCGACGGCTATAACACCGTAGAACTGCGCGAGCGTGTCGCCGCCGGCTTCTCGGCTCCCTACGAGTTCTTCGAGTTTGCCAAGGACACCCGTAACAAGGACTACTCCTTCGAGGACATCGGTGCCTTCGGCCGTGCCTATACCGAACTGGCCCTGGGTCATTCGCGCCAGATCTTCGACAACCTGCGCGTGGGTGCCAAGGTGAAGTTCCTCTTCGGCAACGCCTATGCTGACCTGAAGATGGAGAACATGCACGCCAGCCTGCAGGGCGACCACTGGGTCGTCGAGGGCAAGGCCCGCGGTGAACTCAACATGAAGGGCGCCAAGTTCAAGGAGAAGACCGAGGAGTATAAGAGCCGTCCCGGCCAGACCTACACACGTGTCAGCGGTATCGATACCGATGGTGCCGGTGCCGTCACGGGCTTCGGTCTCGGCCTCGACCTGGGTGCCGTCTATGAGTTCAAGGACTGCAGCCTCGACTGGCTCAACGGTCTGAAGGCCAGCTGGGCCCTCACCGACCTGGGCTTCATCAGCTATAGCAACATGATTGTCGCCGAGTCGTCCGGCAAACCCTTCACCTTCGACGGTTTCAACAACATCGCCATGAAGGACGAGGGTACCCTCGGAGGCCAGAGCTTCAGCCAGCAGGGCGACGACCTGAAGGACCGCCTGACGGACTTCGCCAACCTGGAGAACAAGGCCGACGAGGCTGGTGGCAGCAAGACCCACGGACTGGGAGCCACCATGCGCTTCGGTCTGGAGTATCCCCTGCCCGTCTATGACCGTCTGAAGTTCGGTCTGCTCTACACCCACCGCTACGGCGGCGACCTCTACCACTGGTCGGAGGGCCGTCTGAGTGCCAACATCGCTCCCCTGGACTGGGTGGACGGCGGCATCAACGTGGGCATCTCCAGTTTCCACACCGAGATGGGCTGGGTCGTCAATTTCCACCCCACGGGCTGCAACGTCTTCCTGGGCATGGACTACATGATGGGTAACACCGGCAAGTCCCTGATTCCGATGGATTCGAACATCTGCTTCAACTTCGGTGTCAACATCACCTTCGGCGACAAGAGCCGCCGCAAGCTCAAGGAGCGCCAGCTCGAGGTGCTGACCTTCTGATGACTCTCAAGGCAAAACGATGAAACACATCCATAAGCCCCACGTGGGGCACGTGCCCACTCCGCACGTGCCCCACGTTCATAAGCCGAAGCCAAAGACCGACGAGCCCATCCTCTCGAAGGATGGCGTCAGTTTTCTTGTGCCCTTTATCCTGGTGACCTCGTGCTTTGCCCTGTGGGGCTTCGCCAACGACATCACCAACCCCATGGTCAAGGCGTTCTCGAAGATTTTCCGCATGAGCGTCACCGACGGCGCCATGGTCCAGGTGGCCTTCTATGGTGGCTACTTCGCCATGGCCTTCCCCGCGGCCATGTTCATCCGTAAATACTCCTACAAGGCCGGCGTACTGATGGGGCTGGGCCTCTATGCCGTAGGTGCCCTGCTCTTCCTGCCGGCGTCGTGGACGGGCATGTACTATCCTTTCCTCATCGCCTACTTCATCCTCACCTGTGGACTGTCGTTCCTCGAGACGAGCTGTAACCCGTACATCCTCTCCATGGGTCCCGAGGAGACCGCGACACGGCGCCTGAACCTGGCGCAGTGCTTCAACCCGATGGGTTCGCTGTGCGGCATGTATGTCGCCATGAACTTCATCCAGGCCAAGCTGCACCCCGCCTCCACCGAGGAGCGCGCCCTGCTGAGCGATGCCGACTTCACGGCCATGCGCGACGCCGATCTCGACATCCTCATCACCCCCTATCTGGTTATCGGCGCCGTCATCATCGCCATGTTTGCGGTCATCTGGTTCACCAAGATGCCCCACAATGCCGACAAGAACCACGACGTCCACCCCCTGGCCACGCTGAAGCGCATCTGCCGCATCCACCACTACCGCGAGGGTGTCGTGACGCAGTTCTTCTATGTCGGTGCCCAGATCATGTGCTGGACGTTCATCATCCAGTACGGCACACGGGTCTTCATGGCCGAGGGCATGGGCGAACAGGAGGCTGAGGTACTGTCGCAGACCTACAACATCGTGGCGATGGTCATCTTCGTCAGCAGCCGTTTCATCTGTACCTACTTCCTCAAGTACGTCAATGCCGGTACCCTGCTGACCACGCTGGCCTCCCTGGCCTTGTTGCTCACCGCGGGGGTCATCGTCATCGACGGACGCTGGGGACTCTACTGTCTGGTAGCCGTCTCGGGCTGCATGTCGCTCATGTTCCCCACCATCTACGGCATCGCCCTGCAGGGTCTGGGCGACGATGCCAAGTTTGGTGCCGCCGGTCTCATCATGGCCATCCTGGGTGGTTCGGTACTGCCCCCGCTACAGGCCAACATCATCGACCAGCACACCTACTTCGGCTGGCCCGCCGTCAACGTGTCGTTCGTCCTTCCACTCATCTGCTTCGCCATCATCATCAGCTATGGCTACCGCACCTTCCAGCGGACCAGAATCCGGAATTAAAAAATAACCTTCACCTTCACCACCCCCTATTTACAGGGGTTTCCGAAGGTTTTTCCGAAAGTGGACCTTCACCGAACCTTCACCCGCGCGAACCTTTTATAAAAATGAGGCTCGTGCGGGTGTTTGTAAATTTCTTTCTTCACAACACCCTACTACGTTTTGTTAAGCACAATGCGCAGTATTGCACTACATTTTGGGGTGTAAGCAGAGGAGGTGTTTATAAAGGCGGTATTTTTGTTCGTTTTGGCGGTTCGCGCGTCCGACTTAGCCTTTCCCGGCGAAAAGTGCTGAGCGTTTTGGGAAAAGTGCTGAGCGTTTTTCGGCGTACAAGCCCTCCCCGCACCCGCGAAAAGCCTCCTCAGGGTGAAGGATGCGGTGAAGGTCCGAGTGCACGCCCCCACGCGCGGCGCCCCCGCGAAACCTTATTCTATATAGGGGTTCCGCGATGATGGGTGAAGGTGAAGGTTATTTTTTTAATTCTGATAGCGAAAACGGCCTTATTTTAGTTAATTTCCGTTAAACAAGAAAGACCGTGTCAGAAATATTTGTATATTTGCAAAATAGTAACAAATTTACTTTAATCTTCATCTCACATGAAAAAAGCATTTCTTATCCTGATTACCATGGTTCTTTCATTTCAAGCCAATGCACAGTTTAAAATCCATAGTAATGGCTATATGTCATTTATGACTACAGAGACCCCACTCTCTCCCATCTCTATTAATTGCAGTGGAAATGCCAATTATTTTGCCAGATATGAAGGTATCAAAAATGGACTATATTGTTCAACCACCAACGGAAGCAACGCTGGGTATTTCTATCTAACGCCAAACAGTACCGTCAATTATGCGCTGAGATCACAGATTGCTTCACCAGACACTGCTGCCGCAGTAGGTACTTATGCAATGGGAATATGGGGATTTGGCGGTCGAAGCTTAAAAAACTATGGGGTCGTGGGTACCGTTACCAACAAGACCGGATCTCATGGTGTGGGCGTGTATGGAGCAGACAACCCACTTTGGATATCTTCATTCACCCAAAACTATGCAGGTTTTTTTGAAGGCGATGTGCACGTGACCAGTGACCTTCAAGTAGAAGGTGCCATCAATGGAATCATCCTAGGAGGGGCAGCGTCAGCCCCCATTGAATCGAGAGCTCTTTCTACAGAAGATGGCAATAAAACAACGACAACTACAGATCGATTGTCAAACCTTGATCTTACCACATATACATATTCGGTTTCCGCCGAGAGAAGCAACCAACAGATAGACCGTTCTATTCTTTTGACAGACTCCACAATAAGCGAGGAAATGATTAAAGAAGCAGAGGAAGCAAGAAAGCCCAGCTATCTCCAAAAGCAGAAGCTCTCCAAAACCCACTTTGCATTGGATGCAGACCAGTTAGAAGTCGTGTTTCCTGATTTGGTTTACGAGCAGGAGAATGGAACCAAATACATCAACTATATAGAGATGATTCCAATTTTAGTCAAAACTATTTCCGAGTTAAATGGCAAGGTTATAGAACTCAATGAGAAACTGAAAGACATGGAAAGCGATACACCATTAGCCAAAACTCGCAACAATCAGACACTTTCCACTCCAAGTAATCCATTAGCATTTAAAGCTGTTTTGAAACAAAATACACCCAATCCTTTCTCAGAAAGGACAGAAATCAAATTCTCTCTACCAGAAGATGCCCAACATGCATATATCTATATTTTTGACATGCAGGGAAAAATGCAAAAGCAGATAGCCGTTAATTCCTCTATGCAAAGCGTCATTATAGACGGTTTTGAACTTGTGGCTGGTATGTATCTCTACTCTCTCGTCATCAACGGAAAAGAAATTGATACAAAAAAAATGATTTTGTCAAAATAAAAAGAAATAATTCATGAATAAGACAATACTTTCTATATCTTTCTTAATTGTTTCAATTGGAGCATTTTCTGAGGAGAGCAAAACCCTTTCTTTGTTATTTGATCCAAAAGAATATGCTTTGACTGGGAATAATCAAGATGGTGTCTTTATTACTTCTAAAAAAAATAATGTACAATTTATCACAAATTTCGACGAACCAGCCCTTCCCTATGTTACCATAAATGTTAAGATTAGAAAAGAACAAATACTAAGCAACTTTAAATATCACTTCTCTCGAATTCTATTTAAAGAAAAAGTCATATTAGCTAATACACCCAAATGTGTGCCTACAAACAAGCAATATCAGTATAACGACATAACAAAAGTAAAATATGCAGATGGTATTTATCCAAAGGACAATGTAAAATACACAGGCTTTAGTAATTACGAAGATTACACCATTCTTCATTTCCTTATATGCCCGTGGATATACGATTCATCAGAAAAATGCCTTGATATTATGAACGAATTGGTTTTATCAATAAATCTTTCAGACAATGCAAATGTAAAATCTACTTATAATAAGAATAACAATGAATTTACTAATGCAATAAGCATAAATCAAGATGAGTTTCCTGAGACAAGAAGTATATCTCGCAAAAGGAATGACACTACAGCTATCGATTACGCAATTGTTACCTCATCTTCTATTAGTCAATATTTTGAACCTCTAAAGAATTGGAAGACGCTAAAAGGAGTCCCTACTCATATTCTAACTACAGAATATATTGATAGTACCTATTCTGACTCTACTATCCAACAGAAAATCAAACACTGCTTATATGATTATTACAGGAATTATAATTTGCAGTATGTATTATTAGGTGGTGATAACACTATTGTTCCTGTACAGGGGTGTTATAGTAAAGTAAATAATTATGAAGACACGAATATACCTTCAGACATTTATTACGCATGCTTTTCTGGTAATTTTGCTTGGAACGCAAACGGTAATTCCATATATGGAGAACTTGAAGATAGTATAAACTTCACACCATCTCTATATGTATCTAGGATCCCTGTCCGTACAGGACCTGACGTCGTTGCTTTTGTAGACAAAATTACAAATTACGAAAAAAATCCAAATGTTGAGGAGTGGCATAATAACATATTAATGTGTGGTAATAAATTATGGAGGTACTGTAGCAATAATCCTACTATCAGTGATGCACAGGCAAAAAGCGAGAATTTGTACTCTTTAGCTATTCAACCCTATTGGAATGGTATCAGACATAGATTTTATGACACAGATACTGATTTTGGAGGTACTGGATATAACCTTACAAATTCTAACCTTCAAAATAAGCTATCTGACGGGTATTCATTTATGGACATAGCGACACATGGAGAGCCAAACAATTGGTCTATGGAACAAGGAGAAGGGTATAATAGACTATATGCCGCAGAATTATTTAATTCCCAACCAACCATTATTACAACGATGGCATGCCACACTAACGCATTTGATAATAATAACGACCCATGCCTAAGCGAAGCTTTTATTAGAAATCCATACAACAATATTATTGCATACTGGGGGTGTTCTAGATACGGGTGGGGTTATAATAATGCTAGTGGGGATTTAGGCCCATCTCTCAATTATGAACGCATATACTTCGAAAGGCTTTTTGGCAATTCCATTCAGGAGAAGAATTGGGGACGTATTGTTGCTAATGCAAAAGCCTATTATGCCGGTTCTTGTTCAACATACAACGCTTATCGATGGTTACAATTAGGGATGAATCCTATTGGTGATCCTGAGACACCAATCTATATCAACATTCCAATTGAGTTTCCTCAAGCGAATGTGAATTTCTGCAATGGTGAATTAACCCTTAATACAGGAATTCCTGGTTGTAGAGTTTGCATAATGAGCAATGAAGATGAAGGAGCTTCTATCTACGAAATATATCACAATGTAGATTCCATCACTGCAGGTACATATAACAAAGACATTTCCGTTTGCATTACTAAACAAGGTTATATCCCAAAAATCTTATTTCTTAAGCATACATTGTATATACAAAACGAAATTTTATCAACAGACTACACGTATGAAGCAACTGAGATTCTATCAGGAACTAATGTGACTTCAACAAAGCCAGCAGGAGATGTTACAATTGACAATTGCAATATTGTCATGAAAGCAGACAATATCACCATACACCCGTCTACCACTGTTAATGTCGGGGCCTCATTATCTATTTCTAACAGATAAAACAATACATACCATATGCTAAGATATATTATCAACCCAAGAATAATCCTCTTATCGATATTATATTCTTTCATACATGGAAAAGCTCAAGAAACAAGTACTTTTCTTACTGAAGGAAAAGTTTGGAATTACGAGTTAGAGAGTGTTAATGTATGGGAGAATAATAGAGAGACATCCAAAGTATCATATTTCATTTGTGGCGATACGATAATAAACGAGAATCTATACAAGAAAATGTATCGCGCTGCTGACACTGTAGTTTATCATGGCGCACTACGTGAAGACAAAGAAAAAGTCTACTTGTTTTATGGAGGAGAAGAACTGTTGCTTTATGACTGGGGGTTACAAAAAGGAGATAGTTATAGTTTATACGTCGATGGCACGACAGCAGAACTTACACTAAAAGCTATCACATATCAATACTTACACGACAGAAATTATAAAATATTTGAGTTTAATAATTCTTTAATCCATCCAATAAAAAGCACTTTTGTCGTTGAAGGAGTTGGATCCACATCTGGATGGAACATCTTAGAATTGTATACGTCTTTACCTCCCAGCGGATTTTACACCATCGAGAACTTCCTTGATTGTTATGAAAACGGGGTTTTACTCTTCTCTAACGATGACTTCAGAAACATTACGACTAAGGCAGAAAGAATGTTTTTGCATAGTTCGGAAGATCCGAGCGTGACTATGGATATTTATAATGTTATAGGAGAGCGCTTACAATCATCAACTCGCAATGGTTTGTTCATTGTCAGAAATTCAAGTGGCATATATCAGAAGATAGCAGGCTTTACGAAATGAGAGTGTTATTATAGGTACACTCCCATTTCGTATCAGATGGCGATGTCCTGCTTGCGCCAGAAGCGGTAGGTGATGTCTTCGAAGGTGCCGTCCATCAGCCGCTTGTAGAGGCGCTGGTTGGTGGTGGGTGACTTCAGGGGTCCCAGGTGCTGGATGTAGGGTCCTACCTTGATGAAGTCGAAGTCCTCCTTGTTGACCGTCGGCGGGATGCGCAGGCGTCCGCTGTACCACGCCACATGGAACTGGGGGTGGTACTCATGAATATATTGCGCCAGCATGTTGACACCCTTGGGGTCGCAGTCACCTCCCATGAAGGCGATGCAGGTGATGTCGGTACCATACTGGCTAACAAAGTCGTCGATGGCGGCGGCATCCAGGGGAAGCCCGATGTCCTCCCAGAGGTAGCGGCTGTGACAGCCGGGACAGTGGCAGGGACAGTTGGAGATGTTGATGGCCAACGTCACCTCATCGGGTATCTCCTGGAATACCACGCCTGTGTTTACGTATTTCAGCATGAATTGTCAATTGTCAATTATCAATTGTCAATTATCAATTAACCCTGCGCGTGAGCGTAATAACGACGGGATGCCTCTTCCTGACGGGCCTGCGAGAAGTTGGAGACGCGCTTCAGGTAGCCGATGATACGCGTCATATAATCCACATTCTTCGAGTGGCAGTGAGGACACTCCTTCAGGTAGCGCTTGTCGATATGGCCACACTCGTTGCACACCGTGTTGGGGATGTTGAACGTGAAGTAGTTGCAACCCTCCTTGGCGGCGACCTTCAACAGGTGCAGGTACTGCTCCTTCGACAGGTGCTCGTCGAGGTTCATGTGCAGCGCGGAGCCACCGGTGAGGTGCTCGATATAGGGTGCGCCGTGGAGCTTGAACTTGTCGATGACCGAGAGCGAGTCGTCCTCGACGACGTAGAAGTAGCTGTTGTAGCAGTCGCGGGGTACGAAGTAGCCGTCCTCACGGTCCCACTTGGCGTGCTTCACACCGACGTTCTCGGCGGGAATCATCTCGCAGTTGAACATGATGTCCTTCGTGCGGTACTGCTTGTTGTACTTCTCGATGAGACCGAGGATGCCCTGTACGAAGTGCTTGTAGTCGTCGTTGGGGGTGATCTTCAGACCCATGAACTCGGCGGCCTCCACCAGACCGTTGATACCGATGGTGAGGTACTGGCGGGCGATGTTGATGTAACCGGCGTCGAAGAGGGGCAGCATGCCGTGCTGCTGGAGGTCCTTCAGGTTCTCGTTATAGGCCAGCTGCACCTTGTGGCAGAGGTCGATAATCTCGCCCAGGTACTCCAGGTAGTCGCGCTTGTGGTTAACAGCATACTGGACACAGCGGTTCAGGTTGATGGTGAGCACCGACTTGGAACCGGTCGATACGCCACCGGCACCGAGGGTGTAGGAGAATCCGTTGTCGGTGATCTCGTTGCGCAGACGGCAGCAGCTGCTGAGTGAGTCGGCATTGTCGCTCATATAGGTGAAGAACGAGTGGCCCTCGCTATACATCTCGGCGGTGAACTCGCCCCACTCCTGATCCTTGGGATTGCCGTCCTCATCGACGAGCAGTGCCATGGTCTCCACGGGGAAGGTCAGCAGGGTCTTCGTACGCTCCTGGTTGAACCACTTCATGAAGCGCTTCTGCAACCAGCTGAGACCGTCCCAGTCGGGCTGTGAGCCGTCGGGGAAGTAGAACTCGCCGAAGATGCTCTCGAAATAGTAGCGGTCGTAGTAGGCGACGTTCCAGAACACGGCCTGGTAGTTGCGGGCACCGGTGGGCTGGTTCAGCGAATAGACGATCTGTTCGAAGTAGTCGGTGATGACTTTGTCGATGGTGCGCTTCTTCAGGCTCAGGTCGGCCTGCTGTTCGGGGTGCTTCCAGTAGTCCTTGCCATATTCGTTGCCGATGAAGTAGTTCATGTACATCAGGAACTCGGGCGTGGCGCAGGCACCGGCCAGCATGGAGCTGACCATGAAGACCATGTTGATGAATCCGCCGGCAAACGACTTGAGGTTCGTGGGGGCCGTGGAGTTGCCGCCGATGGCCGTGGTACCGCCGATGAGCCAGGGGTACATGGTGATGGAGGCACAGTAGTTGGCCAGCGACGTCTCGTCGTTCTTGTAGATGAAGTGGTGGGTCAGCAGGTCGATATACTTGTCGGCCAACTCCTTGCCGTACATCTTCTTGATGCGCTCGGTGAGCAGACGTCGGTTCAGACGGATGAAGTTCGACTTGGGCAGTTCGCCGATGAGCGTGGCGATGTTCTTGTGCTCGACATTGGCGTTGGCGTCGAACTTGGAACTCGTGGCGGCATTGGCAGACTCCATGTAGTCGCTGAGGAACTGCAACTTGGCCAGCGTCTCGCGGTCCTCGGAGTGCTGCTGGCGGTAGAGCATGAACGACTTGGCCACCTTATAATATCCCTCGCGCATGAGGGCCTCCTCCACCTGGTTCTGGATATCCTCGACGGTAATGTCGTCCTTGATATTCAGATGACTCAGGATGCCGGATATGGTGCCCAGGTCGGCAGGCACCTGTACGCTCTCGAACGCCTTGACGATGGCGTTCATGATTTTGTCCAACGAGAACTGGTCTTTAGTTCCGTCACGTTTGGTAATGGTAAAGTTTTTAATCTCCATTTTATTTCTCTATAATTGATAGTTTTTGCTTTATGGCTAGCGGTTAAAGTCGTCCGTTTTGGAAAACTTTCCGATTTTCATTTCGCAAAAAATTTCCCATTTCGGAAAACATTCGCGACTGCAAAGGTACAAAAAACCTATCAATCAGCCTACGATATTGGAGACAATTTTTTGCAAAAAATAGTTAATTTCATCAGACTTTCTCCTCGTATTCGAAGTCCTCGAAATCGTCTAAATCTTCAACGTCCTCATCATCAACATATTCGATGTCTTCGCTCTCGCCTTCCTCCGCCAACTCCTCGGCGAAGCGCGTCATATCCTTGTCGCGGTGGACCAGCGAGTCCTCGGCCATGACGGCGGCGAGCTTGTTGCTCTCGGCATTGAGTTCGCGCCACAGGACGTCCTTCAACTCGTCGAGACCCTGCTGGGCGACGGCGGAGATAAACACGATGGGTGCCGAGAGTTCATCGCTGAGCGACGCGAGGTCCTCGCGGAGCATCTGGACGAGTTCCTCGTCGAGCAGGTCACACTTGGTGATGGCCAGCACGCGGTGCTTGTCGAGCATCTCGGGATTGAACTGGCGCAGTTCGTTGAGCAGGATTCCGAATTCCTTCTTGATGTCGTCGCTGTCGCCGGGCACCATGAAGAGCAGCAGCGAGTTGCGCTCGATATGGCGCAGGAAGCGCAGACCGAGGCCCTTGCCCTCGGCGGCACCCTCGATGATGCCGGGGATGTCGGCCATGACGAACGACTTGTTGTCGCGGTAGCCCACGATACCCAGCGAGGGCTCCATGGTGGTGAAGGGGTAGTTGGCAATCTTTGGACGGGCATTGGAGAGCGCCGACAGCAACGTCGATTTACCGGCATTGGGGAATCCCACCAGACCGACGTCGGCCAGCAGTTTCAGTTCCAGGATGATGGTCATCTCCTGCATCGGCTCGCCGGGCTGCGCATAGCGCGGAGCCTGGTTGGTGGCCGAACGGAACTGGAAGTTGCCCAGACCGCCGCGGCCTCCCTTGAGGAGCACGATCTCCTGGCCGTCGTAGGTGACGTCGCAGACATACTTGCCCGTCTCGGCATCATAGACCACCGTACCGCACGGTACGTCGATATACACGTCCTTGCCGTCGGTGCCGTGACACTTGTCCTTGCCACCGTTGCCACCGTGCTCGGCAAAGATGTGGCGCTCGTACTTCAGGTGCAGCAGGGTCCAGTAGTTGTGGTTGCCGCGCAGGATGATGCTCCCGCCCTTGCCACCGTCGCCACCGTCAGGACCTCCGTTGGGGTTGTACTTCACATGACGCAGGTGCATCGACCCGCGTCCACCCTTGCCCGAGCGGCAATATATCTTTACATAATCTACGAAGTTGCTTTCCATATGTCCATTTAGCAAGGACTTACAAGTTATCGATGACGTTTTTGATGTCGCTGAAGATGCGCTCCAGAGTGCCGTGGCCGTTGATGTGGTGGTGCAGGCCCTCCTGTTTGTACCACTCGATGAGCGGCTGGGTCTGCTGGTGGTAGATGACCAGGCGCTTCTTGATGGTCTCCTCGTTATCGTCGGCACGACCACTCTCCTTCCCGCGCTTGATGAGGCGGTCCATCAGTTCCTCCTCGGGGACGTCGAGCTCGATCATGGCGGCCACCTTGTCGCCGCGCTCCTGGAGCATCGTCTTCAAGGCCTCGGCCTGTGGGATGGTACGGGGGAAACCGTCGAAGATGACCCCCTTGTGGCCCCGTCCGAAGTCGTCATAGACCTTGGCGAGGATGGATATCATCAAATCGTCGGGAATCAGGTTGCCGCCATCGATATAGCTGGCAGCCAACCGTCCCAGTTCTGTGTCTTTCTTGATCTCACTACGCAGCACGTCGCCCGTAGAGATGTGTCCAAGTCCGTAGTGCTCGATCATCAAGTCGCTCTGAGTACCCTTACCAGAGCCGGGAGCACCGAAAATAACAATATTCTTCATCCTGATTCTAATATTACTTTTGTGTTGTTGTTGTTCTATCTCTTTGCGTTTCACCCAGAAGTCGGCAATCAGGTCACCGCCCTTTCGCTTCTCTGTATCACTGGGCAGATAAGGCAGCTTGACCTCCCTCATTACTCAACAAGCGTAAAGATCTCGGGAAGGTTGCGCCCCTGCTGGTCGTAGTCCAGGCCATAACCCACGATGAAGTCGTTGGGAATGGAGAAGCAGGCATACTTGATGTCCAGCGGCTCCTCAATCTTGTCGGGCTTGACGAAGAGCGTGCAGAGGTGCACCTCCTTGGGATTGCGCGTCTGCAGCGAGTCGAGCATCTGGTGCATGGTACGGCCGGTGTCGATGATGTCCTCAACGACGATGACCGTGCGCCCGCTGATGTCCTCGTTGAGTCCCAGGACCTCGCGCACCTTACCGGTCGAGAGCACGCCCTGGTAACTGGCCAGTTTGACAAACGACACCTCGCAGGGTACGGTGATCCTGCGCAGCAGGTCGGCGGTGAACATAAAGGCCCCGTTGAGGACCGATATGAACAGCGGCGTCTTGCCCTCCATGTCATGGTTGATACGCTCAGCAAGCTCCTGGATACGCTGCTGAATCTCGCTCTCGGTAATGGACGTACGGAACGTCTTATCCTTGATTTTTACAATGCTCATGCTACGAAATACGATATTTTGCTGCAAAATTACAAATTTTTCGGCAAAGAATAGGCATGGATTCTCATATTTTTTGTATTTTTGCGGACGCAATGAAGATATTTACAAGTACACAGATAAAAGAGCTGGACAAATACACCATTGAGAGCGAACACATTACGAGTCTCGACCTCATGGAGCGTGCGGCGAGGACCCTGACACGCGCCATCATGGACCTGTACCCCTCGACGACGCCCATGGTGGTATTTGCCGGATATGGCAATAACGGCGGCGACGCCCTGGCCGTGGCCCGCATGCTGGCCGAACAGGGCTACAGCGTCACGGCATACCTATTTAATATCAGTGGCCACCTGTCGCCCGACTGTGCCGCCAACAAGCGGCGCATCGAGGAGTGCCGCCACGTCAGGAACTTCTTCGAGGTCGTCCAGGAGTTCGACCCGCCCGTACTGGACGAGAGTACGGTCGTCATCGACGGACTCTTCGGCTCGGGCATCAATAAACCCCTGGCCGGCGGCTTTGCCTCGCTGGTGAAGTATATCAACGCCTCCAATGCCCAGGTGGTCAGCCTCGACGCCCCGTCAGGACTGATGAACGAGGACAACACGTACAATGTGCGCGGCAACATCGTCCGCGCCACCCATACCTTCACGCTGCAACAGCCCAGGCTGTCGTTCCTCTTTGCCGAGAACCAGCCGTACATCGGTCAGTTGCGCGTCCTCGACATCCGCCTCAGCCAGGAGGGCATCAACCGTACCGAGTCGCAATACACCATCGTCGAGGAGAACGACATCCGCTCACGCCTCAAGGCGCGGTCGCCCTTTGCCCATAAGGGTACCATGGGCAACGCCCTGCTCATCGCCGGCAGCTACGGCATGGCCGGTGCCGCCATTCTGGCCACCAGGGCATGTCTGCGCGCCGGTGCCGGCAAGGTGACGGTGAGCACGCCCAAGCGCAACATCCCCATCCTGCAGGCCAGTGTCCCCGAGGCTGTGGTACTGGGTACCAACGACGAGGTCCTGTTCTCGGAGGTTGTCGATACCGACGACTACCAGGCCCTGGGCATCGGTCCCGGACTGGGACAGAGCGAACAGACGGCCATCGCCATGATCTCGCAGATCCGTCGTGCCCAGTGTCCCATCGTGGTCGATGCCGACGCCCTCAACATGCTGGGAACCCACCGAGCCTGGATGCAGCAGCTGCCCAAAGGCATCATCCTCACCCCCCACCCCAAGGAGTTCGACCGCATGGAGAGCCATTCTGCCGACAGCTTCGAACGCCTCACCAAGGCACGCCAGATGGCAGAGCGCCTGCACGGCTACGTCATCGTCAAGGGTCACTATACGGCCATCTGTCTGCCCGACGGCCATATCGTTTTCAACTCCACGGGCAATGCCGGCATGGCGACGGCAGGCAGCGGCGATGTCCTGACGGGCATCATCACCGGACTGCTGGCCCGCGGCTATGAGGCTGCCGACGCCTGCATCGTGGGCGTCTATCTGCACGGACTGGCCGGTGACCTGGCAGCCAACGACCTCGGCGAGGAGAGCCTCATCGCCAGCGATATCATCCAGTACCTGCCACAAGCTTTCAAACGACTCCAAGAATAACACCCCTCCGTCGCAATGAAGAGACACCACCTGACCCTCCTGTTTACCCTGTTCGCCTCACTGGCGACCGCACAGCCCCAGGCCACACCGCTCCAGGCGGGACAGAGCCCTGAGGGCCTGGTCTATTTCCTGCCGAAGACCAGTCTGCAGTTCCATATCCTCGTCGAGAAGACCACCTACCAGCCCGGGCAGTTCGCACGCTATGCCAGCCGCTACCTGCACCAGGACGGCATCGGTCTCGACGCCGCCACCTCCCACCGCATCGTGGGTATCGAGGTGACCCAGTTGGGCGTCCGCGACACGTCGAAGTGCTACACCGTCAAACTGAAAGGTCCCCTCTGGGAGACCGCCGACGTACGACTCACCAGCGACGGCATCCTGCAGGCCGTCAATGCCGAACCTGTCAAGCCCCTCGTCAGGGCTCCCTTCACACCGGCTCCCCAGCGCCCCGCCGTCAATCCCAAGAGTGCACTGAGCGCCGAGGTACTGTCGGCAGGCAGCACGGCGAAGATGGCCTCCCTTACCGTCCGTCAGATGGAGGGTCTGCAGGAGCGTCGCCAACTGCTCATCACCGGCGAGGCCGACGACATGCCGAAGGACGAGCGCCAGCTGCAACTGATGATCGACGAGATAGACCGTCAGCTGCAACTGCTCATGACACTCTTCACGGGCACCGTCCACCGCGACACCACCGAGCACCTGCTCACGCTCTGTCCCGACCGTGAGATCCAGCAGGACGTGCTGTTCCGCGTCTCCCAGCGTCTGGGCCTCGTCGATAAGGACGACCTCGCGGGCGTACCTTATTATATATCCATCACCGACCTCGACCAGCTGCGCCAGAAGTATGTCGCACCCCTCAACAAGAAACTCGACGGCTTCTACTTCAACGTCCCCGGGCGCATCCGTCTGACCATCCACCGCGAACAGGAACCCGTCGCCGACTTCACCCTCCCCATGGCCCAGTTCGGCTTCGACGAGCTGCGCAGCAGCGCCCTCTTCAAGCGCTACATCACCCACCTGACGCTCCACCCCGCCACCGGTGCCGTAGAGCGGATGACCTATAGCGAGAAAGAGAAGTGAAAAGCCTGATGTAAGAGGTGACTACTACGACCAGAACGGACGCAAGTTGAATGGCAATCCTACTCAAAAAGGAATCTGTATTTATAGTGGATGTAAAGCTGTCGTGGAGTAAACCCTGTCAGACGATATTCCATGACATGTACTAATCCTGTATGTATATGGACGACAAGGACAAAAAGTTGCAGGACAAGTTGCGCTTTGCGGGCGAGAAGGTGCCTTCGATGAAACGGCGCAGCAACATCAACAACTACTATGGTCGCCATATCTATATGGTTACCATGGCCGTAGAGGGGCGTCGTCCGCTTTTAGGCACGCTGAGGGGCAGCTCGGCCGTTGCTGACGGTCAGGAGGGTGCTCCGTGTGTGGTGCCAACGCCTTTGGGACAGGAAGTCACGCGCTGTTGGGAGCTGATACCTCAGTTTCATCATGAGGTGCGTTTGCTGGCGTTCCAGCTGATGCCCGACCATCTGCATGGCATCCTTTTTGTGCAAGAGGCGACGGAGGAGCATCTGGGGCAGGTGATCAGTGGTTTCAAGGCTGGGTGTAACAAGGCTTATCGGCGGCTGGTGGTTGAGGCAGTGCCGGGAGAAGTTGAGGCGGTGCCTCAACATACGGGGAGGGCGGGCGTTGCTGCGTATGAAGTGGCACCGCCACTTCCACTTCCGCTTCCCTCTGAGCACCGGCTGAAGAAGGACGACCGCAGCCATGGGTTGCTTTTTGAGCGTGGCTACAACGACCTGATATCGAAAAGCTACGACATGCTGCCACGCCTTACTGCCTACCTCCACGACAACCCACGCCGCCTGGCTATACGCCGCGAGCACCCCGAACTCTTTAGGATGCATCGTAAGACGGAGGTGTGCGGGTTGCTGTTCACGTCGATGGGCAACCACTTCTTATTGGAATGGCCTGAAAAGCAGTTGGTGGAAATGAGTCGTGAAGCCAGCGTTAGACAAATAGAGGACCGGCTACAATCAGTGTTGGTAGCAGCACTAAAAGGGGCGGTGACCTATACGGCGGCCATCAGCAAGGGTGAGCAGAAAATAGCCAGAATGGTGCGTGAACAGGGATTCCCGTTGGTGGTGCTGCTGAACGACGGTTTTCCGAAGGAGGGGTCGCCCCACGAGCGTTTCTACAAACCAGGTGGGGTGTATTTCGAGGCCTGTTCGAGGGGGCAACTATTGATGTTGGAGCCCGACAAGAGTGCTTTTGTCAATCCGGTTGTGATGAAGGCCACGGAGGAGGCTCTACGACGGAAGGCAGAGGCCAGGCACTATAGCTACCGCCCCATTCCAGTGGAATCGCAACGCTACCGATTCGTGGCGTTGAACGAGATGGGACGGCTACTGGTGGCCCTTTAATTCTTAAAAGATATCAAAGTGCACTTTAAAGTCGAGGAAGAATTTTTTGCCTTTTATTTGCCGTTTCAAAAATATTGTCTATCATGTGCACACCAGAGACCCCATTGTATTACGAAGAACACTCCCCGCTATTCTTCACGAACAACAACAGTTGCTTCCAAGATGTTGCCTATTTTCTCGCGAAGTAAATAGTTACGATCAAGTAAGCAAAAATCTAAATGAATTGGAGGTTTTTAGAAACTACGATACATTTTCTTTAGAAAAAGTTTGTGTAATAAAAAAATTATCTATAATTTTGCCAAAGTAATTTAATAATTATTGCCTATGAAGTAAACAGAGCATGACTTAGTGCGTGCATCTTGAACATATTGGAAAAGCGTTACGCTGTACATCTTGACTTTGAAACTTCGACACTTTCAAAATCTTCCAAGAGTAAGGCAAAGACGCTCACGCTGTATGGCGTGGGCTTTACTCGGATATTTGGAAGATAGGTAGTCGAAGACCTCAAAGTCAGATAGAACAGAGTTTTGTCCGCGCTTTTTTATGCATGTACTTGAACATTTTGCGTTCTCCCCTTAAGGACAAACATTAACCATATATTAATATTTGTCCACATAAGGAGTGGACGTAAAACAAAAGATTATGAAAAGTAGATTTAATCTATCAATAGTTTTTGCGATAATGGTATTGGGCTCCTTAACGCTTTCTTCTTTCACAGCACCTCAGTCAATCATTGCTACTTCGAGCGTAAATAGTACCCAGCAGGCTCTTTATTGGAGAGGTAAGGCTTATACTAATATTGGCTTTTGGCTTGAGCTAAAGGTATACCAGTCTCCTAATACTTGTAATGATTATTATGCCGTAGTAATAGATGCTTCTCAAGTGAGCGATAAAAAAGATGCAATAGGAGAGAAACTTGTCGTAAAGAATAATGGAAAGAAATATTATGTATCTTGGAAGAATCAAGAATTTTATTTCGAAATGAAGTAACCCCAAACGAGTATGATTAAGATCTAGAGCCTTTGGAATCAAAGGGATAGATTCCAGATATCAATTAGCATAATATCTCGTTTTCAGAATATAAAGCTGAAGGCGAGATATTTGTTTTATGGCTTACAGATCTCAGCGGCAATGGCATAGTAAATGCGTATTATCCCTGACGTTTGCTTGCAGATGAGAGAATTTGCCCAACGGTGAATACCGAATTTTAGCAAGGGACAAGAAGAATAAAAATCGCCTGCAGGGAAAGTCCCTGCGGGCGATTTGATATTTCAAACTATGCTACTGACTTATCCCAGCTTGCCGTCGGAACCGAGGACGTTGACAATCTTGTGGATGTACATCTTCTTCATGTTCTCACGGGCGGGCTTCAGGTACTGGCGGGGATCGAAGTGATCGGGATGCTCAGCCAGGTACTTGCGGATGGCAGCCGTCATGGCCAGACGAGAGTCAGAGTCGATGTTGATCTTGCAGACAGCGCTCTTGGAAGCCTCGCGGAGCTGCTCCTCGGGAATACCGACGGCGTCGGGCAGGTTGCCACCATACTTATTGATGGTATCGACCTCTTCCTGGGGAACAGAGCTGGAGCCGTGGAGCACGATGGGGAAGCCGGGGAGCTTCTTCTCAATCTCATGCAGCACGTCGAAAGCCAAGGGAGGAGGAACCAGCTTGCCGGTCTTCGGGTCGCGGGTGCACTGCTCGGGCTTGAACTTGTAAGCACCATGAGAGGTACCGATGGAGATAGCCAAAGAGTCGCAACCGGTACGGGTAGCGAAGTCGATGACCTCCTCGGGCTTCGTGTAGTGGCTCACCTCAGAGGCAACCTCGTCCTCTACACCAGCCAGCACGCCGAGCTCACACTCTACGGTGACGTCGTACTTGTGGGCATACTCTACCACCTGACGAGAAATCTTGATGTTCTCCTCATAGGGCAGTGAGCTACCATCGTACATCACACTGGAGAAGCCCATATCGATACAGTCCTTGCAGAGCTCGAAGCTGTCACCATGGTCGAGGTGCAGCACAATCTCGGGATTCTTGCAGCCCAACTCCTTGGCGTAAGCCACAGCACCCTCGGCCATGTAGCGCAGAATGGTGGCATTGGCATAGTTGCGGGCACCCTTAGACACCTGCATGATGACGGGTGACTTCGTCTCCACGGCAGCCTGGACGATAGCCTGCATCTGCTCCATGGTGTTGAAGTTGAAAGCGGGAATGGCGTAGCCACCAGCTACGGCCTTCTTGAACATCTCGCGCGTGTTGACGAGACCTAAATCTTTGTAGTTTACCATTGTGTTTAAAGAATTTGTTATAAAATAAATCAATAGTTACTTTTTCTCGGCGGGCTCAATCATCTTCCAGATGCAGGCTGCCAAGGCACCACCCACAAAGGGACCGACGATGAAGATCCACAGGTTAGCCAGTGCCGTACCACCCTGGAAGACGGCGGGAGCCAGCGAACGGGCGGGATTGACCGACGTACCGGTATAGCGGATACAGACGAGGTGGACGAGCACGAGGCTCAGACCGATGGCCAGACCGGCGAAGTTGTTGGTGGCGCCATTGGTCTTGGCCGTGGCACCCAGTACGACGAGGACGAAGACGCAGGTGAAGATGATCTCGGCTAGGAGACCACCCAGCGTGCTGACGTTAGCCTGCAGGTCGTTGGCACCCGTACCCTCGAGACCGGGCACATTCTTCGTGAGGATGAAGAGCAGCAGACTGCCGATGAAGGCGCCGATGCACTGGAAGACCATATACATGCCACCCTCCTTGGCATCCATGCGTCCGCTGAGGATACAGCCCAGGGTGATGGCCGGATTGATGTGGCAACCGGAGATGCCACCGATGGTATAGGCCATAGCCACCACTGCCAAGCCGAAGGCAAAGGCGGTGCCTACCACTGCGGGGATATTGTTAATGGGATTGCAACCCAGGCTGACGGCCACGCCGCAACCCATCAATACGAGTACCATGGTACCCACCATTTCTGCTAAATACTTTTTCATAATAATTGCAATTAAAAAGGTTTTCTTTTTCTTTAGTTCGCAAAGGTAGATATTTTTTCTGAAAAACGCAAACGTTTTCGTGAAAATCAAATAAAATTTTTACCTTTGCAGCATGAATCAAGAGAATCCATACGTCAAGCAATATCCTGAGATGATGAAGGACAAGACCGTGCTCTACTGTCACGGCTTCGCGTCCAGTGGACAATCGGGCACCGTCAGTCGCCTGCGTGAGGTAATGCCGGGCGCCAAGGTCGTCGCCCCCGACCTGCCTATACACCCCGAGGAGGCCATCGCCCTGCTGCATAGCGTGTGCGACCAGGAACAGCCGGACCTCGTCATCGGCACGTCGATGGGTGGCATGTATGCTGAACAACTCTACGGCTACGACCGCATCCTGGTGAACCCCGCCTTCGAGATGGGCGAGACCATGAGGACCCACGGCATGACGGGTACGCAGCAGTTTCAGAACCCGCGACAGGACGGCATCCAGGAGTTCTATGTCGATAAGGCCCTCGTCAAGGAGTACAAGGACCGCTCGGAACACCGTTTCGAGGGTGTCACCAACGAGGAGCGCCGACGGGTATATGGCCTGTTTGGCGACCAGGACACCACGGTGGACACCTACGGTCTCTTCCACGCCGTCTATCCCCAGGCCATCCACTTCCATGGCGAGCACCGCATGAACGACCAGTCGTTCATGCACTCGGTAGTCCCCGTCATCCGCTGGATAGACGACCGCCAGGAGCACCGCGAGCGTCCCATCATCTATATCGGCATGGAGACGATGACGGACGGCTGGCAGAAGCCCGTCTCGTCGGTCCAGAAGGCCGTGCGCCAGCTGATAGAGCACTACCAGGTGTATTTTGTGGCTCCCGCGACAGACTATGCGGCGAAGACGGCATGGCTGGAGGAATACGTCAACGTCCCTGCCTGGCAGCACACCATCTTCACCGACCGGCGCGACCTGCTCTACGGCGACTACCTGGTCAGTCAACAACAGGAGGGCGACACGATGGCCACCCTCCTGGAATACGGTTCCGACACGTTCAAGACGTGGGAAGACATTATCGAGTACTTCTCACGACTCGGCGGGCAGTAAGACCACACCATGCTGCTTCTTGCCGTCCATCATAATCTTCAGCGGACGGTCGAAGCGCACATGACGCACATACTGGGTCTCCTCGACGGCAGGCATGCTGTCGAGGACTTCTTTTTGCAGGACGCCATCGCCCGTATAGGTGTTGATGGTGAAGTAACCCACACCGAAGGAGGTGAGGTTCTGGAAGAAGTGGGTACCCTGGGACGGATCGACATGGTAGTTCTTGAGTCCGGCCTCAACGATGACGCGTGCCGCCGAGATATGCGGCCACTTGACGGGAATGCCCAGCCAGGGGTCGCTACTGCCCCAGCGGCCCGGACCGATGAGGATGTAGTTCTTGTCGGCATCGAGGAAACGGCGGTTGATCTGCTGGATCTCGTCGGCAATCTGCGGATTGTTGGCCGCGGTGAAGTCGTCGTCGGTCTTGACATACACGACATCGGTGACGTCCTCCGAGATGCCGTGACCCAAGGAGTTGTGGGAGCGCAGCAGGCACTGCTCGTCGGGAAGGGCCGCCAGGTCCTCGTCAAGCACCTGCTTGGAATCGACGATAGGCCGGATCTGGAGGAGGTAGAAATCGCCCGACGGCTGTTGACCATCACCTGTTGGCTGCGGGTTGTGGAGGTTACAGGCAAACTCGATCTCCACGGGACGGCGCATCTCCTCGGAGCCATACTTCTGGGCCATCTGCAGAATCTCGGGCAGGGGGAAGACACCATGCTGAAGGACGCCGGCAAAGGAGATGACCTTACGGCCACCCTCGTAGATGCCGTCGCGGATGACCTGGTCCATGGGGTCGTAGGTCGAGGCGATGCCCTGCAGGGAGTTGTCCTTGTCGGCCTCCTTGACACGGAGGTTCAGGATATTGAAGCCGTCATCGACCTTGAAGTCGTCACCCACATGGCTCATATCGAGGGCATAGAAGCGCGTCTGGGTCTCGCGGAGCGCCGTATCCATCTCCGACATCTGCAGGACCTGCTTGGGATGGTAGGGCGATACGCGGAGCGTCTGGCCACCGTCAACGATGTATTTACCCAGACCCAAGGCCAGGGAGGCGATACCCTCCTCGGCCTGTTCGTCGCCGATGGGATAGTAGTTCAGCGAGCGCAGCACACCCGAGAAGGTGGGATAGAAACGGGTGCCATACTGACGACCCACCACCTCCTGGAGGATGACAGCCATCTTCTCCTGGTCGATGAGGTTGGACGTCGCCGTCATATAGGCCTTCGAGTCGCGGTAATAGACGGAGGCATAGACACCCTTGATGGCACAGGCCAACATACGCAGCATCTCGTACTTGTCGTCGAGATAGGGTATCATATAGGTCGAGTAGATGCCGGCGAAGGGCTGGTAGTGGGAGTCTTCCAGCAAGGAACTGGAACGCACGGCGATGGGCGACTTGATAGCCTCGAAGAAGGTGAAGAAGTCGGCAATCAGCGCATCGGGCAACTGGGCGCGCATGAAGTGGCTGAGAATCTCCTCGTCGGGGGCATCGCTCAGAGCTATCGACCAGAGGTTGTTCTTATCCATGAACTCGTCGAAGAAGTCGGTACACAGCACGACGGTCTTGGGAATCTGCACGGTAGCACCGGGGTGCTGGTTGAGTTCGGGGTGGCGCTTGATGATGTTATCGAGGAAGGCCAGACCACGGCCCTTGCCACCCAGCGAGCCATCGCCGATACGGGCGAAGTGGGCATAGCGGTCGAACTTCAGACGGTCGAAGACGGCCACGACACCGATGTTCTTCATGCGACGGTACTGCACGATGGCGTCGAAGATAATCTGACGGTGGGCATCCAGGTCCTGTAGCTTATGCCACGTCACGGTCTTCAGGAACTGCGACACGGGGAAGATGGCACGGGCACAGAGCCAGCGGCTCATGTGGTTGCGTGACACATGATACTGGAACGAGTCGGCAGGGATGTTGAAGATGTTGTCCTGCAACTCCTTCAGCGACTTGATACGGAACACCTCCTCCTTGGTATTCGGATCACGGAAGACAAAGTCGCCAAAGCCCATGTGCTCCTCTATCATCTGGCGCAGATCGACATTGAACTTCTTGGAGTTCTTGTCCAGGAAGTCAAAACCCTCCCTCCAGGCCTTCTCACGGTTGGCAATCTCCGAGCTCTGCAGGATCAGGGGCACATACTCGTCGCGGCGCCGTATCTCGCGCAGCAGTTTCAGGCCTGCCTCGGGGTCACCCTCCTCGACATGTGCCAGACGACCGTTGACACCCAACAGCGGGAATCGCGTGTCACTGATGATGCCCTGTACATTGTCGGGATACATCTCATACCAGTGTATCGCCTCCTCGTACGTGGTGGCCAGCACCACCTTGGGGCGTCCGCGCTTACGCTGGGCGGCAGCATGGGGGTTCAGGGCCTCGGTCGAGAAGTTCTTCGACTGCAGGAGGATGTAGTTATACAGGTTGGGCAGCACCGAGGAGTAGAAGCGGATATTGTCCTCGACGAGCATAATCATCTGAACGCCGGCCTCCTTGATATCGTGGTCGATATTCATCTGATCCTCGATGAGCTTGATGATGGAGAGGATGAGATTGGTATTGCCCAGCCAGCAGAACACGTAGTCGAAGATGGTCATGTCCTCGTTCTCGATGCGCTTGGTGATGCCGTGGGAGAAGGGGGTCAGCACCACACAGGGCACGTGAGGTGCCATCATCTTGACATCGCGGGCCACGACAAAGGCATCGTTGTCAGCATTGCCAGGCATACAGATGACCAGGTCGATATCGGTGGTCTTCAGCACCTCATGGGCCTCCTCGGTGGTTGACACCTGCGTGAAGGTCGGCGGGTAGCGCAGCCCGAGTTCCATATACTCGTCGAAGATCTTCTCATCGACACGTCCGTCGTCCTCCAGCATGAAGGCATCGTACGGATTGGCGACAATCAGCACGTTGAAGATGCGGCGTGTCATCAGATTGACGAACGACACGTCTTTCAGGAAGAAGTTGTTAAACTCCTGGGGTATGTTGATATTTGTACTCATCAGTTCTATCGAGTCCTCCCATTGCTATGATTCATGATATCTCATTCCACGCACCGGAGGTTCTGGGCCAACTGGCGCGTACTGCTGGCACCCACGAGCACGGAGGTGACACCCTGCTGGTCGAGGATCCAGCGCAGGGCACGCTCGGCGAGACTCTGTCCCTGGTGCTCGGCCTCGGCATTCCACTGGCGCAACTGGGCCAGCAACTCGTCGGTCAGCATCTCGGGGCGCAGGAAGTGGGCCTTCGACATGCGCGAGTCCTCGGGGATGCCCTCCAGGTAACGGCTGGTCAGCAGTCCCTGGGCCAACGGCGAGAAGGCGATGAAGCCTACACCATTGTCGTGACAGAGTTGGAGGATGCCCTCGTCGATGGGTTCACGGTTCAGCATATTGAGTTTGCCCTGGTAAATGAGCAGCGGGGTATCATGGCGTCGCAGATAGTCGATGGCATAGCGCGTAGCCTCCAGTGGCCAGCGGGAGATGCCGACATAGAGAGCCTTGCCGGCACGGACGACATCGACCAAGGCCTGGAGGGTCTCGTCCAATGGGGTCTCGGGGTCGTAGCGGTGGCTATAGAACAGGTCCACATAATCGAGGTGCATGCGACGGAGGCTCTGGTCGAGCGAGGCCATCAGGTACTTGCGCGAGCCCCAGTTGCCATAGGGACCGGGCCACATGTCGTAGCCTGCCTTGGTGGAGATAAACAATTCGTCACGATAGGGGCGCAGCGAGTCGTCCATCAGACGACCCATGGTCTCTTCGGCCGACCCATAGACGGGACCGTAGTTGTTGGCTAGGTCGAGGTGGGTAATGCCATGGTCGAAGGCGTAGCGCACAATCTCGCGACTACGCTCGTAGGGATCGACACTGCCGAAGTTGTGCCACATGCCCAGCGACACCTTGGGTAACAACACGCCGCTGCGTCCGCAGCGCTCATACTGCATGCCGCACTCGTAACGGTCGGCGGCAGCCTGGTATAGTTCGGGAATCATATTTAGTGATAAGTGATAAGTGATGAGTGATAAGTGATAAGTGATAAGTGAAACTTGAAACCTACTCGTCGGCAAGAGCGAAGTCCAACTGGCGCTTCTCGATATTGGCGCGAGCCACCCGGATGCGGATGGCATCGCCCAACTGGTACTTGTGGTGATGGCGGCGACCCACCAGGCAGTAGTTGCGCTCGTCGAAGTCGTAGTAGTCGTCGTCGAGGTCGCGCATGGGCACCATGCCCTCGCAGTGGTTCTCGTCAATCTCGCAGTAGATGCCGTATGACTGAATACCCGAAATATGGGCATCGTAGGTCTCACCCAACTTGTCGGCCATGAACTCCACCATCTTGTACTTGATGCTGTCGCGCTCGGCCTGCTGGGCGACCTGCTCCATATCGGAACAGTGCTCACAGAGCTCTTCGTACTTCTGTTGGTTGGCGGAACGGGCACCATTCTCATACTTGGTCAGCAGACGGTGTACCATCGTGTCGGGATAGCGACGGATGGGCGACGTGAAGTGGGTATAGTATTCGAAGGCCAACCCATAGTGGCCGATGTTGTGCGTGGAGTATTTGGCCTTCATCATGGCACGCAGGGCAACGGTCTCGATGAGTTTCTGCTCCTTCTTGCCCTGACAGTCGTCCATCAGCGTATTGAGGCTCCTGGAGATGGCACCCTTGGTACCGCTGGTCTTCATCTTGTAGCCGAACTTCACGACAAATTCGCGCAGGGCCTCCAACTTCGTCGGGTCGGGTTGGTCGTGGATACGGTAAGGCAGCGTCTTGGCCTTCACGCCTTTCTTGACCTTACCGACATGCTCGGCGACATATTTGTTGGCCAGCAGCATAAACTCCTCGATGAGTTGGGTGGCATCGTTCGACTTCTTGAAATAGGCACGAACAGGTTTGCCATGCTCATCGATATCGAAGTGCAACTCCTCACGGTCGAACTTGACGGAACCGCCCTTGAAGCGACGCTCGCGGAGGCACTTGGCGAGCTTATCCAGGGTGCGCAGCTCGACCTCTCCTAACCTCCCCGAAGGGGAAGAACTCTTCCCCCCTCCTTCGGAGGGGTTGGGGGAGGTCTTGGGGGAGGTCAGAATCTCCTGCACTTCCTCGTACGCGTACCTTCTGTTGCTCTTGATGACGGTGTGGGCGATGTGGAAGTTCTTGACGTTGGCGTCTTCGTCTAAAAGGAAGATGGCACTGTAGCACAGCTTCTCCTCGTCGGGACGCAGCGAACAGATGAAGTTACACAGGCGCTCGGGGAGCATGGGAATGGTACGGTCCACGAGATAGACGCTGGTGGCACGCTTCACGGCCTCCTTGTCGATGACAGAACCCTCCTTGACATAATGGGAGACGTCGGCAATATGCACGCCAACCTCATATAATTTACCATTTGACAATTTACCATTTTCCATTTCGCGAATAGACAGGGCATCGTCGAAGTCCTTGGCATCCTTGGGGTCGATGGTACAGGTCCACACATCACGGAAGTCCTCGCGACGACGGATCTCCTCTTCCGTAATACCGGGCTCTATCTTCGCGGCGGCATCCTCGACGGCCTTCGGGTACTTATAGGGCAGACCATACTGCGCCAGGATGGCATGCATCTCGACATTGTTGTCGCCCTGCTTACCCAGGACGTCGATGACCTCACCGACAATATTCTTGGAGTCCTTCGAAGGCCACTGGGTAATCTTGACAACCGCCTTCTCGCCATCCTTGCCGCCCTTGAGTTTCTTCTTGGGAATAAAGATGTCGTGGGTGAAGATGTTGCCCTCGGTGATGAGGAAGGCATAGTCGCGCTCCACCTTCAGCACGCCGACGGTCTGATCCATCTTATGGCTGAGAATCTCGACCACCATAGCCTCCTTGATATGTTTCTCACGGCGCGCCATATAGGCCACGCGGACACGGTCGCCATTCATGGCAAACAGCGAGTTGCGCTCTGAGACAAAGACAGGAGTGCCGCCGTCGTCGGGCTGGAAGGAGTTCTTACCGTTGGCCTTACGGATGAAGGTTCCCTCCTGCACCTGCGTCTTCAGATTCAGACAGTAGGAGTTCTCTGACACCTTCGACAGGAAATCGTCCCACGCCATCTCCTCCATCAGGTCGATGGCCATCATCTTCGTGGGATGGGTGTCCAGTTTCAGGGAGCGAAAGACCTGCTTCATTGTGAACGTCTCGTTGGGATGCTGCTGGAACAGCGTCTGCAGCATCTCTGCCAACAGCTTCTTATTCAGTCGTTTTCCACCTTTTTTCTTGCTCATAGTATTATTAACTTGTTATACTAGCCGCAAAGATACAAAAAAAAGGCTGAATTATCAGCCCATTTTTGGAGAATTAACGTAATTCGCCTTATTTTTGTCTTTTCCATCGTCTCTGCCGACAGCAAAAAAACGATGAAACGACAAGGCTAATTCGTCGTTTTGGCTGTGACAAGTCCCTTGGACGACACAGCGATGGTTACGGGATCGGTAACATTAGAGCGACGGACGAAGAAGGTGAGTTGTCCGCCAAAGACAGGCATCTCGTATGAGCCGAGAGGGGTCAGGCAGGTGGGGTCACCGTTGGCTATTCCTGCCAGGGTTCCTGGCCCAGAGATGCGGATTCGCACGCGGTTGGTACTGTGCGGACAGCGGTTACCCTGTTGGTCGGTGATGGTGACCGTGTACATCGTCAGCATACCTTCCTGTTGGGCCGACAGGCTGATGGCCGCAGGTTTTCCTGCGGTACAGACGACTTTCCGCTCTGCCTCAGCACCCTGCTGGTCATAGGCTACCACCTCTATCTTCCCAGGCTCGTATCTCACATTCTCCCAGATGAGGCGGTAGCGGCGAAGCACCGCCAAAGAGTCTGCCTCGGGTGAGACGTCACGTCGTTTCCGCTGTCGTCCCATACTCTTGCCATTCACGAAAAGCTCGGCCTCCGGATAGTCGGTATATACCATCACAGGGGTCAGCTGTCCCTCACGTCCCGGCCATGTCCAATGCGGGAGGACATGGAGGGTATGGCTTTGCGTGTTCCACACGCTACGGTAGAGGTAATAGCGATCTTTGGGGAGATTGGCGAGATCGATGATGCCAAAGACGGAACTATGACTCGGCCATGCATCGTTATTGTAGGGCGTTGGTTCTCCCAAGTAGTCGAAACCCGTCCACACAAACTGTCCCAGATACCACGGATGGTCCTCGCTGAGTGCAAAGTCCACATCGGGCACATTGCTCCACGAACAGTATTCGGTATCGTAACCGGAAGACTGATGGTCGGGATAGGTGGCCATCGCCTTCAAAGCGAGGGGAAACTTGTAGATGCCGCGCGAACTGACAGTTGACGCCGTCTCTGAGCCTAATATCAATCCCTGGTCCCAGGTCTGCCAAGCCTGGTCGTAGTTCCAGGTGTTGTAGTTGATGCCGGGAATATCTACCGGTGAGGCAAAGCCGTTCTTTAGGACATAGGGAATCTGGTCCATACAGACAGTGACAGGTCTGGTGTCATCCTCCTGATGGACGATATCTTGCAGGCGCTGAACCATCCGGTAGCCTTCGGCATCGCGTTGGTTGGGAACCTCGTTGCCAATGCCCCACAGGATGACACTGGGTGCATTCCGGAAATGATGTACCATATCGCGCAACACCTGTTCGGCCCGCTCGGCAAAAAAATGATGGAAACCATTCCGACATTTGGCGGTGTCCCACTCGTCGAAAGGTTCTATCATCAGCATCAGCCCCATCTCGTCACAAAGGGATACCAGCAAGGATGACGGCAGATTGTGCGAGGTACGGATAGCGTTGCATCCCATGTCTTTCAGCATGCGCAGTCGGAGGCGAACGACATCCTCGTTGACGGCAGCACCCAAGGCACCCAGGTCGTGATGTACACAGACACCCTGGATCTTGGTATGCCGGCCATTGAGGAAGAATCCCTCATACGGAACAAATGCAATGGTGCGAATACCGAAGGGAGTCACACATGCATCCGTGACCTCAGTACCAGCCATCACCTTCACCCGCAAGCTGTAGCGTTGGGGGGCTTCGGGCGACCACCATTTCGGATGGGGCACACGCAGGTGGTGTGTCAGATGGTGGTCTTGGCGGGGAGCATAATGCTGACTATAGGTCGCCACCACACGACCATCAGGTGCCACGACTTCAGAAGAGACCGTCAGGCTGTCTGTTCCCGTACTACGGACATGAAGGACAGCCTTGACAATAGCATACGCGTCTTGGACGACAGGTGTCGTAATCTGGACGCCCCACAAGGGCACCTCATGGCGTCCCGTCTCCGTCAGCGTGACGGGGCGAAAGATACCGGCTCCAGGATACCAACGTGACGAGTGCTCTGGATTGTCCACACGGACGACCACAATATTGTCGCCTGCAGTGACCACATCGGTCACATCGATATTGAAAGCGCCATAGCCGTAGGGTTGGAAGGCGACATGACGACCATTGACAAACACGTCCGAGCGCCCCATCACGCCATCGAAGCTGAGCCACGTATGTCCTGTGGCACTGGCATGGAAATGCCGACGGTACCACGCCTTGCCCATATAGGGCAGACCTCCCGTGCGCCCGGTCTTCAGGTTGACTGTCGTCTCACCATTCTGGATATTACGAACCGACTGCAGGTCGTTGTTCCGGTCAAAAGGCATATGGATAGCCCAGTCGTGAGGCACGGCGACCTGCTGCCACCTGCTGTCATCATAGCCGACAGCCTCAGCACCCTGGGCTTCACCCAGGAAGAATAGCCATTCGGACGATAGCAATGTCTCTGTGCGCTGTGCCGACATCGTCATGTACAGCGACCAGAGCCACAGGAGTGTCAGGATTCTTCTCATAGCTTAATCTCTGCACTGAGTACGATATCTGCTGAGGAACGTCCCACTAGGATGCGGAAGACACCCGGTTGCATGCGGAACGTCTCGCTAATGACATCGTAGTACATGAATGCCTCGGCATCCAACACGACTTTTACGCGCTTCGACTCTCCAGGCTGCAAGGAAACCTTCTCAAAGCCTTTTAGTTCCTTGGCAGGGCGGACGACCACAGGATGTTGTTCTGCGACATATACCTGTGCCACCTCTTTAGCTTCCATCGATCCTGTGTTGGTGATGGTGAAAGAGACTTCCACCTGGCCACCCGACACTTTTCTTACCTTCAGGTCGCTATAAGCAAAGGACGTATAGGAGAGGCCAAAGCCGAAGGGAAACAGCGGTTTGACACCAAAATGCTCGTAGCCCCTATAGCCCACAAAGACGCCCTCACGGTATTCGACGGTCTTTAGTTCACGAGCCGTGGTATTCTGCTGGTAGTTGACAGCACACGGATTATCTTCCAAACGGCGCTCTATGGAGATAGGCAGTCTGCCACTCGGCGACAGCTTACCCGTGAGGATCTCAGCCAAAGCCGTACCGCCTTCCTGACCTGGATACCAGGCCATCACGACACCTTTGGCTGCGTCCAGCCAACTATCCATCTCCACACCACCGCCGGCATTGATGACCACGACGGTATTGGGATTCACAGCGGCCACTTTACGAATCATCTGACGCTGGAACTCGGGCAAGACAAAGGGGCGGTCAAAACCTTCACCCTCTATGCTACTGTTAAAGCCTACGGCATAGACTACATTAGAGGCCTTGCGCAGACCGTCCTGCAGACGCTCCTCATTGAGTCGCTGGAGGGTAAGTTTGATATTCGCCGAGGAGATATTGTCGAAATACTCTACTTCCAGTTGATAGCCCTGACCGGCTACCAGATCCAAGGTCTTCTCACGATAGGAATAGGCATGGTTTCCCCAGTCGGCCGCCACCTGGCGACCATTAACACGGATTCTATAGCCGTCATCACCGCCAATATACACCTTGAGCGTCTCATTCTTCTGGGGTTTGTAATAGCCCTTCCAGCGCACCGAGAAGGTGTCTGTCGGCATCCCCTTCATGACCCGTCCGTACTGCCAGTCGAAATCCACCTTAGCATCAATACGGGTGGCAAAGGGCTCACCACGCAACACCTTATTATTATAATATTCGCCCTTGAATCCCTGTTCTGTCATCGTACTGTCGGTATAGATTTCCGACTGAATATTGTCGAATATGACGTCGTCGGTCAGCAGGATGGTTTGCGGACGCTGGCTAATCAGGGCCGTACGGAGTGATGTGGAGTGATAGGGTTCTACATTACCGCTTCCACCGCCTGTCGTCACCTCTGTAGCATTGGTTCCCATGAGTGCCGTGACACCTTGAAGGGGTAACACCTGGTTCTCGTTACGCAGCAGTACGATACCCTCGCGTGCCAAGTCGAGTGCCGTCTGTACCGACTGGGGATGGTCAAAGGCGATGGTAGTATCTTTCTGTTCACGGTCGAAGATGCCGAAGCTGATGACGGTCTGGAGGATATGCCTTACCTTCTCGTCAATGACACGCTCATCGACTGTACCATTGGCCAGTGCCTCCTTCAAATTGTCCATGTTCAAGAACTTACCTTTGGGCATCTCCAGATCCAGACCATTGTTAGCCACGGCGATGGTGGAATAGACCGATGTCCAGTCGGACATCAAGATGCCCTTGAAGCCCCACTCCCGACGCAACACATCGCGGTTGAGCCAGGCATTCTCTGTGGCGTGGACACCGTTCAGGAGATTGTAGCTATCCATAAAAGCCCCCACCCCGGCCTTCTTGACGGCAGCCCGGAAGGCGGGGAAGTAAATCTCGTGGAGCGTACGACGGTCTATCTCGGAGTTGACATGGTGTCTGTTCCATTCCTGGTTGTTGCCGGCAAAGTGCTTGATAGTGGCGATGACGCCCTTCGACTGGACGCCCTTGATATACTCACAGGCTATCTCGCTGGTCAGATAGGGATCCTCACCGAAATACTCATAGTTACGGCCGCAAAGCGGTGAACGATAAATGTTGACACCTGGGCCTAGCAGGATACCGACACCACGGGCTCGGGCATCGTCTCCCAGGCTGCTGCCCAACTGGCGGAAAAGCGTCCTGTTCCAGGTGGCAGCACTCAGCACTGAAGCCGGATAGAGCGTACTGTGAGGCGAATGGTTACGCAGACCCACGGGACCGTCGGCCAGAAGTATGGTGGGAATGCCCATCCGGGGTATTGTCCTGAGCGAGAACGAGGTGGCTCCCGAGAGGAGCGAAACCTTTTCTTCCAAGGTCATCTTGTTGACCATCTCCTCAGCTCTTCGCTGTCCCTCTTTGGTAATCTGCTGAGCCTGTAACGGCATCATTCCGGAGCCGACGAGTGCTCCCCAAAACAACAATCTCTTGAACATCATGTGCTATATACTTTTTGTTTCTTCTTGTTACTGTTTCTATTCTATGGTGAGTTCTACTTGCTGATTACCGATAGTCACGACATATTTCCCTGGTTCCAAGACGCAGTTCCCGTTTTGGTCCACAAAGCCCAAGTCACGGGTCGTATTGAGTTGGAAGGTATAATCAACAACCTGCCCCATAGGGATCATCTTTTTGGCAACAAAGCGCAACTCCTTGACAGGGCGTGTCAGCATAGCATAGGGACAGGACACAAAACCCAGGACAGTCTCCTGACCGTCCACACACCCGGTATTGCTGACAGCGACGCTGACAGTGAAGTCCTCGTCAGCCTTCAAAACCTTCTTAGAGACCACAATAGGACCATAGCTGAAAGTAGAATAGCTCAAACCGTGTCCAAAGGCATACAGGGGCGTACTTGGGATATCCTGATAGAAACCCTGATGATGGCGGGCACTAGGGCGCTGGTTATAATAGATAGGTATTTGTCCCGTAGTATAAGGGAATGTGATGGCCAGTTTTCCGGAGGGATTTACACGTCCGGAAAGGATGGCGGCCAGTGGCGTGCCTCCCGGCGTTCCGGGCTGCCACATCTCGATGATGGCATCGGCCAGCGGTTCCATATGGTTCAGCTGTAGGGGCCGTCCGTTGCTGAGCACCAAAACGACCTTTTTGCCCTTGGCATGGATGGCACGCAGGAAGTCGGTTTGTATCTGGGGGAGTTCTATCGTTGACCGCGAAGTATTCTCGCCGCTCCACCGCCTTTTCTCGCCGAGACAGACCACCACGACATCAGCACGCTCAACCAACTGTTCGGCCTCATGAAAGCCTGAGGTGTCGTCACCTTCATAATCGCAGCCACGCGCATAGCCTATCACCTGCTGACCAAACTCTTTCTGGACGGCCTGCCAGATGGAAGTCACCTGCTCTTTCTCTCCATGTCCCATCCAACAGCCCAACAGGTCTTCCTGGGCTTGGGCCAACGGACCGACAACTGCAAGCGTCTTACCTTTCAGCGGTAATAGGGTGCCGTCGTTTTTCAGCAGCACCATCGACTCCGCCGCCAACTGCTCGGCCACTTTCCGACTGTCAGCACGCAGGAAGCGGCTATCGTCCTTAGGTTCCGGCGTATAGGGATTCTCGAAGAGACCGAGCTCGAATTTCAGGGTCAGGATGCGGCGCACGGCAGTGTCTATCACCGACATATCAACGTTCCCTTCCTCCAAAGACTGTTTCAGGTGCTCGTCATAGGCATGAGACATCATATCCATGTCCACACCAGCACAAAGCGCCAGTTCACCTGCTTTCTTGAGGTTGTCCACGGCGCCCTGCCCCTTCATCTGGGCGATAGCTGCCCAGTCCGAAACGACAAAGCCCTGAAAGCCCAGTTTGTCACGCAGCACGTCCTGCAAGACATAGCGGTTCATCGTTACTGGCGTTCCGCTCAGGTTGTTGAACGAACTCATCACCGTGGCTGGATATTCCTTCATGGCCATCCGATAAGGGACGAGATAGGTATCCCACAGCGTCTGCTGTGACACCTCGGTATATACATAGTCACGACCAGCCTCCGAAGCGCCATAGGCAACATAGTGTTTCAGACAGGCAGCAATAGAGAGACTGTCACTCAGCGTTTTTCCCTGATAGCCTCTGACAGCTGCCGCGCCCATTATGCCATTGAGATAGGGGTCTTCGCCATAGCCCTCGGCAACACGCCCCCAACGGGGATCGCGGGCCACATCAATCATGGGTGAGAACGTCCAGTCCACTCCTGACATCCTCGACTCCTGGGCAGCAACCCTACACGACTGTTCGGCCAACAGTTCATTGAAGCTACAGGCCTGCGCCAGCGGTATGGGGAAGATGGTGCGGAAACCATGGATGACATCATGGGCAAAAAGAACGGGTATTCCCAGGCGTGACTGTTCCATGGCCGTATGTTGCATCTTGTTGCGCAGTATCGGGTCAGTACCGAAATAAATCAGCGAGCCCACTTCTGGCGGGATGTTAAGTACCTCACGACCTTTGTTGTTCTCAATATTGTTACGTCCCAAAGTAAACTGCACCAGTTGCATGATTTTCTCTTCGGTCGTCATGCGTCCTAAGAGATCTTCCACACGTGCAGCCACCGAAGCATGGGCATCTTTATACAGCGGAGTTCCCTCGGTCTTTCCGACGGTCGACTGCTGAGGTTTCGCAAAAGGAGTCTGTGCCTTACGGGCATAGTAGTCACGCATGATATACCATGCCTGTTTGCGCTGACCTTGGTCTGACACCAGACCCTTGCGGTTCCACCCGTCCTGATTGGTGGGATGCATACGCGTAGGGCTACGGAAGTCATAGAGTATCCACGGCGACACGCCACAGAGGTTCTCGATATTCTCAAACATCGTCAGATTGCGCCGATAGAGCTCGGCCTGGTACTCTTCACTCCAACTGCTGGCAACCTCCTTGTCGCCATGCTGGCCATACAACGCCTCGCAACCGAATTCCGAGATGAAGAGCGGCTTGTCTTTCGCCACCTCCCAGAACAGTTGTTCCGGAGCCTTGGGCCATGCTGCATACCAACCCATATACTTATTGATGCCTATCATGTCCAGGTTCTGGTAGAAATCATCATCCATTAGGAAACGGTCGGCAGTCGGGTTGTAGGACGCCAGGTCATAGGCGGCAACAAACAGACGTGTTGTATCCATCTCTTTGCCCACCCTAAGCAGTTCCCTGAGAAACGCATTACGTGCAGGCGTATTCTGCGTCTCGTTGGCAATGCCCCAGAAGCAGTCAGCACAACGATTACGATCACGGCGTATCGTCTCGCGCAACATGTCAGAAGCCTTCTTGAGCGTCTCCTGATTACTGAAATCGATGGCCTGCCAGACAGGAATCTCCTGCCACAGCATGATACCCATTTTCTCTGCCAGACGCACGATATACTCGTTCTGCTGATAATGTGCCAGACGAACCATGTTCACACCCAGTTCCTTGGCTTCGGCCAGCAGCATCTGGGCATCGCCCTCGCTATAGGCCCGCCCCATGCGCTGGGGAATCTCCTCATGGAACGATACGGAGCGCAGGAACGTCTCACGGCCGTTCAGACAGATTCGGGTACCCTTGACCTCTATATTGCGGAAGCCGATTTTGTCCTGCACGTTATCTCGGCCTGACGATAGCTTCACCTCATAGAGCTTGGGGACTTCGGGCGACCACCGTTTCAATCCTTTCACCTTGACGCGTGTCCGGGCAACACCCATGGCGTCAGTCTTCATGTGCCACTGTTGTTTCAATTCGGGAATCACCACATGGACAGGCTGATCGGCGATGGCCTGGGAAAGTTCCACACGTACATCCACAACATCGGCCTCATGCTTGTCGAGTTGTACGACATAATCGCCGATATACACCTCCGGCACCCGAACCAGCATGACATCACGCGTGATGCCACCATAGTTCCACCAGTCAAACGACATGGCGGGAATGGCCTCCTTGCGACGCGTGTTGTTCACCTCTACACACAGGAAGTTCGTACCATCCTTCAGCAGGGTCGTCACATCAGCTTGGAAGGGAGTAAAGGCACCCTCATGGGTGGTCACCTTCTGTCCGTTGAGATAGACCGTACAGCGATTGCTCACGCCTGCAAAATACAGAACGGCCCGTTCATCTGTCATACGGTGATAGTCGAAGTGACGGGCATACCAGATTGTTCCCTCATAATATTTCAGTTCTGGCGTCTGACTGTTCCAGTCTGACGGCACATTCAGGCGCAAGCCACCTTCAAAGGAAAATTCATAGAACTGCTCCTTTGAGGTAGGTTTAGGATTCTTATATAGTGGTATTCTTCCACCAGCATCATACGGATCGATGATGGCTGCCCACTTGCCGTTCAGGCTCACTGACTGTCTGCCATAGACATTAGCTACATAGTCCGTGGCTGCCGAGACTTCCATCCAGCAACACCACAGCGCCATGAAGAGCCAAGCTATTGTTTTTCTCATTGCCGTTGATAGTAATAAAGTTGGAAATCGTTCTTATTAAGCAAGGTAAATGGCACCTGTCCGTCCGCACCAACCTCGACTTGTCGCTGTTCCTCATCACCGAAGATTGGTTGTAGCAACAGACGGTCACCAGCCGTCAGCCACGTCTTCACCTGAGCGCTGGACACCTCATTGTCTTCGCGGAAAACCAGCAGATAGCCTTCTTCACTGTTCAGCACCGACTGAAAACCCGTCCATGAACGACCATTTGGTTCTTGACCGATGGGCAGGATGATGCCGCGATGGAAACGTTCCTGCACATTGCGGTAGCGTGCCACCACAGCTTCTGTAGCAAAAGCCTCTTCTGGTAGGTTGGACGCTTCCATCCATGCCAACGGCTGTCCTGCCATTGCCACAGCGAAAAGGTAGTCGAAACGATAGTTATGGGGAGCAAAGACATCATTCTCAGGATACTTGTCCTCGTTGCGCCACTTATTCAGGAATTCCACCTGCAGACGCTCAGTGGGAACATAGCGCGAGAGCTGCCACAAGTTGCGCAACGTCTGATAGGGATAATAGTTACCCCAGTCTGTATAGCGATTCTCCAAGAACACGTTGCCATATTCAGCAAACATGTGATAGCCACCTCTACGACCTGCTGTAGCGTCCAGATTGAACATCACCTCCTGATGACTCTCCTGCATGACTTTGTCAAACAGCTTTCGCAGGTTTTGCTCAGCCCGTTTGGTAGGAATCTGCAAACCGTCAATTTTGAAAATAGTGATGCCGTATTGTTTCCACAATGCCAAAATTGCATCAGCATCTTTCTGCCAGTCGGCAAAATCATTCTGGATGCTTGGGTTATACCACAAGCCAATACGAATGCCCAACTGCCGTCCTTTCTCCACAATAGGTGTCAAGCAATTGGGAAACTTGATGGTGTCCGGCATCCAGTAGTCTGCTTGTTTCCATATATCATTAAAGGAACCTTTCGCTACCTTTGAATTGGGACTCTTGCCTATCTGCCAGCCATCATCCAACTGAAACACACTAACACCTAAACGAGCAGCCTTATCCAACTCAGCAAGACAGAAAGCCTCATCTATCTTGCTATCCTGACTGCGGTCGCCCCACGTGTTCAGCATCACCATCTCGTCGTTAGCACGCTGACATATACGTGCCTGTTTCTGATAACCACGCAGGTTTGTCAAGGCATCTAAATCGCTACCGTCGTACACCCCAAGTACCACACCATATGTAGGCACCCATTCCGTGGGCGAGACATCCTTAGCTGCCAAACCAGTCCCCGTCACCTTGAAGGTTCCGAAATCCGTACGGAAGTCATAACCAGGATATTGAAGTTGTGTACTGGAACAAGGAGCCTCTTTCAGAAAAAAGAAGCCATCATTAGAGATTCCATCCTTTGCAAAGAGCAGGTTGCCACGATGAGAACTTTCTCTATAGGGAATAAACGAATGCTCACTTACCAGATTATTATTCCAGTCTGTATAGTCAAGAAACTCCACCGTACGTGTCTGCCAGTGATGACCATCCAACTCCAAATGGTCGAGCACGGGCACCTTTACTGCCACGCTCATATCTGCCGTCGATTCAATATTCTTTCTATCGGCGCCTGAAACTTCCTTCTCCGTCTGCTGTCCTTCAAGTTGACCTCTTAAATAGGTCTGACAAGCAATGGCAGCTACATCATCATAGATGCGATACTCTCGGATCACATCCAGTTTGCCTTTAGAGAATGATACCTTTACTGACAGATAACCATTATGTAGTGAATTTCCAACAACAGCCTCTGTTTCAAGATGACCATCGCGTGCCTCACCTTTCACCATGAGCATATCAGGATTCTTGCCCTGTGCCGACAGATAGCGACCGTTCTTCTTATTCAGCACACCGATCGTCTTCAAGTCTCCACCATTCCATAGGAAAATGCGTTCCATGCAGTCATTACCCATTCGCAAGGTATCATCATTTAATTGCGCATAGCCCTGAAGAAGCGACGGCTTCTTGGGTTGGTCGAGCATGATGTTGGGAGCGTTGAAACGTTGGTTGTCTGGTGCATCCTCAGCACCCGCACCAGCCTGCATGAGCTGTTGCAGTTCAGGGATATATCTCTCATAGACACCGCGTGGACTCACACCATATTTATGGCATAGCGAAGCTGCCATTCCCACCACTTCGCCCATCATGCCTGTGGTACGCATGACGCGTATCGTGCCCAGTGCCACATGCGTGCAACTGATGTTACGTCCTGCCATAAACAGGTTGCTGATGTTACGAGAGTAAAGGCAACGATAGGGTACGTCATAAGGATGAATCCAGTTGTGCACAGTCCTGGTTTTGAACTCCTCACCGGGAAAGTACTTCGTATTCGCCGGGTCAGGAAAGTGCAAATCGATAGCCCATGTGGTACAGAACGAGGCATCCTTGTGCTGTATGTTATTATCAATATCGTTTTGCGTCAGCACATAGTCACCCAACAGTCGGCGTGATTCACGCTTTCCCTGCACATAGCCCAACCAGTCGAGCTGACGACGCGCATACTTGTCTCTACGTTTGGATCTGTTCTTCAGAAAGCTCCAGTTGGAATAAACCACAAACATACCATAGTCGCGGATCTGCTCCGCCTGCGTGATCTGGTTCTTGTTCATACCTGTCTCCCAGGTCCATTCACCATTAGTGACAAACTGCGCATTCTGTTCATTGAACGCCATACCATATTCAAAGAGAGGAAAAGCCACGGGTTTATCCGTTGGCTTAGAATACCATTGCAACGAAGAGCCCATCACAAGAGTATCAGCATACTCAGGTGCCAAACTCTCGTTGTACTCATAGCGAGCCTCTCGTCCCATAGAATAGTCGGCACCAGCCAATGCGCCTATCGTTCCGTCACCCGTGCAGTCTGAGAACAAACCTGCCTCGAGGACTATACGTTGTGCAGTCTCAATTTGTTCTATTACAACATGGTCTATCCGATTATTTGTCGTCTTCACGTCGATGGCACGAAAGCCAGCAAACAAAGTGATATTCTTCTCACTGAGTATGAAAGAGTCTTTCTTCTGGTCTTCATAATATTCGGCTGGCATGGCATTGCCACTTCGTGTGTGACCAAACTCACGAATCATGCGTCCCAGTCGCGGATACTTACCCGTCTCACTGACACCACTCAGATGAACGCGCACCTCCGATGAGTTGTTGCCGCCCAGTACGAAACGGTCGTTGACCAAGGCCACACGCAGATGCTGACGGGCTGCAGCCATCGCTGCACACATGCCCGCAATGCCACCACCAACGACAACAAGGTCGAACGTCTGTGACTGGTCTGCCTGCACCTTCTGCAAGCTTCTGCGCCACGCCGTGGGCTGTGCAACGGCATTGGGGTTAAAAGTCTTTGATGTAGTCAGCAGTATCGCGTCACAACGACCATCGAAGCCTGTCAGGTCGTGAAGAGCAAGCTTGGTTTCTCCTTTTTCCAATTCCACTTGTCCTGCCTCTTGCCAATACCATCCATGACCGATAGTACCCAACTGTTCTGAACGGAAGTTTTCACCTATGGTCAACTGAAAGGCGCCAGGTCCTTTCTTTCCTCCACTAAAAGGAGCTGTCCAATTGTACGTACGCACATAGACACGATACCTTCCACCCTTCTTTACAGATAATATTGTCGTTGCATCTGCCACGGGGGTTCCCAGTCCGTGAGCCAACAGATAGGGCGACCCCATCAGGTTCATGAACTGCTGATCGAGCGACCACCCACCTTTATCCTTGAAGGCTTCGGTCTCTATCAGGATATCTGTGGCACTGGAAAACAGCGTAGCGCACATGAACACCAGTGAGCAAAGGAGTCTCTTCATGATGTTTTGTCTTTCGTTATCTGGTTATTGCACATTCACATTCGTAATCTTTACCCAACCTTCCGGCGTCTGCACCTCGTCGCGGACAGAGATTCGGATACCGATTTCGTTGTTCTTCTGTGTGTCAACGATGCCTACGGCCCAGGTATAAGTGCCTGCCGCCACATTGGTCAGTGTGATATTCGACCGATAGGTATGGGGCGTACCCTTGACCCATTCATTGATATTCGGCGTCTCGTCCACAAAGCGATAGACAGCGTTACCAGCTGCATCCAGCAGAGCGAAGCACAACTTATATTTCTGATTCCACTGTGGGATATTCGTAGGACAATAGCCCCAGCCCAGGTTTGACCAGCGATGGACAAACGATGCCGTTCCTCCGGTACTGACAGAGGTTGGCGCCGAGATCTTGTCGGGATAGAAGCGGTAGCCGCCCTCGGCAATGAACTCCTTGACCAGATTGTAAGCCGTATTGAACCAGGAGTGGGTCTCACCGGTATTGACATTCGACGAGAAGCGTAGGTCCATGAAGTTAACATTTGCACCCTTGGCCTCGTTATACTCGCCCTGACGCACCTCGGCAAAGTTGTTATAGCCGTCGCCCTTGATGGAACCGCCGTGGGAAGACTCTACCCACCCGCCTTCCATGGCGAAAGGTGTCAGGTAGCGATACTTGGCAGCGATGCCGCGCTCCCAGGCCTTGTAATAGTTCTTCATACCAAAGGCATCGTGGCGCAGGCAAAAACCCTTCTTGACGGCACGGTCAATAAGCTCTTCTGACTTTTCCAGACCATTGTCGGCCGTCTCGTTGATGTTGAGCAGACAACGGTGGTAGTTAATCATGATGGGTACGCGCTTGAAAGCATCAACCATGAGGTCGGTGATCCACTCAAAGACGGCCTCACGGGGGGTGGCGTCACCGGTAGAATAGATGAGGGTGTGGGTCTCGCCCCACTTGCCAAGACCAAAGCCACTCACAAACTGGGTAACCTCAGGATCGTCATATTTGGCCGCAAAGTCGCGCAGGAAACGGCCGTACTTCTCCTGGAAGATTGGGTCATCAGGATAAGGCGTCCAACCTTTGAAACTACCGGTGGTCGTCTCATAGTATTTGGCTCCAGCTTTCTTCACGTACTCGGGCGAGAAGTTCTCGTGTTTGTCGCGTGTATCGGTCACAAAGGTCCATGCGACTTTCAGGCCACGCTCCTTGGCACCCTTCATCAGCATGCGGAAACGCTTGGCCGGCTCGGTATTCACGTCCTCGTCCCAGATGTATTTGCCTTCCTCGGGATTAAAGTGGGACCATGCGCCACGTATATAGAGTGTGGTACCATAGTCCGAGACCTTGATTTTACCCTCTGCCGAGTCAAAGTTGTCGTAAAGCTCCCAGAAATTGTCCATCATCCCGTCGCCGATGCCGGCATAGATGACCCATCCCTGCATGGGGTTCTCTTTCTGCAACTTATAGCGCTCAGGCTTGAAGTTGACTAACTCGTTGCCACCGAGATCCCAGTTTACTGTCCCCGGGTCCTGGTCCTCATCCTTGGAACACGAGGTTCCAAGAACAAGGAGAGAGGACATCATCAGTCCTACCACGAGGAAAGACTTGTTGATATATTTTGCGATATTCATTGTTTTTTACTTTTTAACGATGATACTTGTTCCTTTTACTTCGTATCGAACACCACGGTGAGGTTCTCGATGTCGACCTTAATGAAGTTACAGTTCTCTGGTAACAAGAAGAAGGCATAGCGGTTATCGCTCTGACCAGCTACCAGCCCCTGCGGTGAGTTGTTCTTAATCTCGATAAAGCCGTTATGGTCGTTGCGCTTGGCATCGGCCGTGGAACCATAGGCATAGACGTTGTTGTTATGGTTCGAGACGCAGAACTTCACGGCACCCTTCGGAGTGTCACCACCAATGGCAGCTGTCTCGCGCGGCAGGATGGCACCCTTGTAAACGAAGATATTCGGGTTGGCCAGACTCTGCTTCAGGGTGTACTTCTCCTGGAAGCCATCAGCGATATTCTTCTCCACACCATCGGTATTCTCTGCCTGACCAGTGTCGTGGGCAAAGCTGTTGAACGAGCCCCAAATCCAGAGCTTGACAACCTCCTGTTCGTATGGGTTCTTGCTGATGGTCGTATTGTTGTACGACACCGTCTTGTTCTTCAGGTCGGTAGCTGCCGAGTAGATGGTGATAGTCTTCTCCTCGGTATTGATAACGATACGGTAGGTGCCGTCGGCGGGGATGGTCCAGTAACGCTGATTAGTCTTCGTGGTCTGTACAATCTCGAACATACCCAGTGTGCCATCAGCAATGCTGTGGTCTTCGGCCTTCTTCGGAGCCAGCGACATCTCCTGCTGCTCGTTGTAGGTCAGCGGGATGTAGAGGTTACCAGCCTTCAGCTCACCACGCCAAGCATAGAGGCTCTCGTCCTCAAGGGTCTGCTTGACCTCTATCTGCTCACTGCCGACTGCGCTACCAGCCAGGAATATCTGGTCGGCCTCGACAAGGGCTCCGGCAGGCTGTATCCTCACGGTGTGAGTGCGCAAGTTAATCATGACGCGGTAGTTATCCTCGGCAGAGACGACCCAACTGTTGGCCTTAGCCTCATCGGTGATGATGCAGGGCATATCACCACTGGTAGCCACCTCGTCGGGTGTCAGCGGACCGACGGCATTCTGCTCATCAGCATAGAGTACGGGGAAATTCACCTTACCGGGTACCATGTGCATGGTAGCGGTATATACCATCTCATCGGTGCTCTTCTTGAGTTCTACCTTGCCATCAGCCATGGCGGTACCATTGACAAACAGCTGGTCGGCCATGAACTGCTTCGGACCATAGGTCTTCACGCGGAAGGAGGCCGTAGTCACATCAGGCACCTTCAGCTGCGGACCCTCGAAGGAAGCGGTGACTGTCAGATTAATCTTACAGAACGAACTGGTCTTCTGACCGAAATGGTTGACAAGTAGGTTCTGCAGTTGGGCATTAGTATAGGTACGCGAGAAGTTTCCATCGTCCTCATACTCCACAATCTCTTGGGCGGAACTGCCATCTACGGCGAATTCATACTTATAAACCGTGATGAAGTCATTGCCGTAGTTGTGGGCGGGCGACCAGTTGAAGTTCAGGGCCACAGCGTCGGGATGATCCTCATCCAACTTGATGGTTTCGGGAATATTCGAGAACTGAACGTCCGACAAGTTGCGCGACTCCCAGTTGTCGATATCCTGATTACATGCTGTCATCAGCAGAGCGACGAACGCTGCAAACAGCATCTTTACATAATTCATCATATTCTTGTTCATATGCTTGTCATGTTAGGATATATTAATAACCTTCGTTGTTAGTAAGAGCGGGACACAGTTCCATGTCGTGAGTAGGAATGGGCCACAGCATCTGGCGGGCTGGGAACTTACGCTCGGCACCAGTGGTGCAAAGGCCAGCCTTGAACAGGGCCGAGAAGTCGGCCAGTCCGTCGTCGTCAATCATCGGCGTCATGCCCCAGAACCAGTTACCTTTGTTGACCACGTCAGTCAGCACTTGGTTGGGATCCATGAGGAGAATGTAGTTGAAGCCGTTCAGCGCCTTCACAGCGAGGTTCCAGCGCATCAGGTCCTGCAAGCGCTGGTTTTCCATGGCCATCTCCATGCGACGCTCGATGCGAACCTGATAGCGCATCTGACTCTGGCTGACCACAGTGACGGCGGGATAAGCACTGGTCTGTCCCTTGTTAACGCCATAGGCACGGGCACGCACTTGGTTGATGCAGTCGGCAGCAGTGTTGAGGTCTTTGTTCTGCTCGATGAGAGCCTCAGCATAGATGAGCAAGAGATCAGCATAGCGCATGATGACGTAGTCCTGTTCCACCTTCAGACCGTTGTCCATCCAACTGGCATCAATACCTTTCTTCCACAATAGACCGTTATAGGAAGTGTACTGGGCCACGATGCGCGTGTCCTGATTGGACTGCAACTTGCCGGTGGTATAGTTCATCACCTGCTTAGCAGCAGGACTGGGATCGAACTCGAAACCGCAGTGGGGCGTATTGAATTCCACAATGGTCATAGCGCAACGCGGGTCGCGGTTCTGGAAAGGCTTGTGGGGATCAAAGAGCGGTGACTCATCAATGGGTTTGCCATCGGTACACAGGAAAGCAGCCAACAAGTCCCAAGAGGGGTTGTACGAGCCGTAGCCACCAGCATTACGGGGCAGACCGTTCTTGACAATCCATGAGTCGAGCACGACATCGTTCTCAATGGAACGCGGTAGTACGAAAATTTTCTCCGGCACGTTCTTAGTCTGCTGTTTGAAGAGATCAGCAAAGCTAGCATACAGCGAGTACTGCTTCAGGGCAATACACTGTGCAGCAGCCTCCTCGGCAATAGCATAATCATGCATATAGAGGGCATAGCGAGCCTTCATGGCCAGTGCGGCACCCTTAGTGGCATGAATCTGTGCACCGGAGCTATAGCTGACGGGCAGGTATTCGATGGCCTTGTCGAAGTCGGCATAGGTCTTCTGTTTCACCTCGTCGCGGCTCATGCGTCCCATGGACTCAGCCTCCGAGATGGTCTTGGTCTCATCCATGTAGGGCACGTCGCCATAGAAGAAGGTCAGGTCTGCATATTTGCAGGCGCGGCAGAAGTAGGCATCACCGGCATAACGGTTCTTGGTTCGCTCGTCGCAGGTAGCCTTATGGATGTTCTCCAACAGCGTGTTGCAACGTGCAATCAGTTTGTAGCTCTGGTTCCAGAGGGTATAAACCTCCCATTGCTGACCATTGAGCGTAGCATCGAGCACACAACCGTTGCTGCCCGGGTTGCGGTTCTGCAGACGGTAGGTGGTATTGTCTGACCACTGTTCGGAGGAGTTTAGTGGTTCCTGCCAATAGCCGAGGATATAGAAATCGTTCGTCGCCATCTCAAGCTCTTTCTCGGTGGTATACCAAGCTGCCGTGTTACCCTGTGAGGTGGGTACCAGGTCCATGCTCTCGCAGGCGGTCATTGCCAGACAGGCAGTGATGAAAAATATCTTTGTTTTCATATTCTTTACTCTTAACTATTATTAGATGTGGACTTGTATACCAAAGAGCAGTGACGTGGTGATAGGATAAGCACTGACACCCATTTCGGGGTCCCAGCCCTTCGGATAGTTGCTGATGCAGAAGAGGTCTGAAGCACTGGCATATACGCGTACTTTCTCTATCTGCATCAGGTCAGTCCACTTCTTGGGCAGTGTGTAACCCAGCGAGAGGTTCTTCAAACGCAGGTAGGCACCATTGAAGATCCAGTGATCGGAGATGGCGTAGTTATTGCTCTTCGAGACGCTGGTCAGACGGGGGTAGAAGACACTGGCGTTCTGCTCAGCGCTGTTGAAGGGACTCCAGTAGTCACCCTCGATGATGGAGGGGATGTTACCATAGTTGTCGCGCAGGGGCTGAACCATGGCGGCGTCCATATAGGAGTTTTGCTTGCCGACACCCTGTAAGGCGATGTTCAAATCTATGCCTTTCCACTCAGCGCCCAACTGCATACCGAACTGGTAGCGGGGCAACGAGTTGCCTAAGGGAATGCGGTCATACTCGGGTGAAATCTTGCCGTCGGGTACTCCGTCTGGACCACTGATGTCGCGGTATTTCAGGTCACCGACCGTCACCGTCGATGCGGTGCGTGCGGAGTTGTTGACCTCCTCCTGGGTCTGGTAGATGCCGTCGCATACGTAACCATACCACTCGTTGAAGAGTACGCCTTCGCGCTTTACCTTTCCACTGCTGATGATGTCCGAGTTATTCAGATAGTCAATCTTCGATTTGAAGTCAGAGAGGTTGAACGTGACACGGTACTTGAAGTCTTTGATGTGGTCGTTCCAACTAAGGTCGATATCCCAACCCTTGGTTGACATCTTACCAGCATTGGTGCTGGGGTCGTTATATCCCATGCTGTAGGGAATCTGGATAGCCAACAGCATGTCGCGGGTATTCTTCCAGTAGTAATCAAAGGTCAAGCGTAGACGACCGTTAAAGAAGTGGGCATCGAAACCCAGGTCCGTTGATGTCGTAGTCTCCCACGTGATATCCTCAACGGGCAGCACCGAGGGACGGGCTGTCTTGGCAGATGTCACGCTGCCGTCGGCCATGTAGAAAAACGAGTTGCCGAACGACATCAGGGCCATGTAGGGGAACAGGTTGTCGCCGATGCGCTCATTACCCAGCATACCCCATGAGGCACGGAGCTTCAGGTGTGACAGATAGCCTTTGTCGGTGATGGGTTTCATGAAGTTCTCCTGCGTAGCCACCCAACCGGCCGAGAACGAGGGAAAAGTACCCCAGCGGTAGTCCTTGGCAAAGCGTGAGGAGCCATCGTGACGGATATTGGCCTGAAACAGGTAACGGTCAGCATACGAATACAGGACACGTCCGAAGAAAGAGTTTGACACGTACTTCGAGCCCGTACCATTATTATCTTTGAAATCTTCGGGACCGATGTTCAGGTAAGGATAGCCTGTCAGCTCGTACTGGTCGCGTGCTGCGCCGAGACTCTCCGATTCGGTGACGTAGTTCTCATAACCGGCCATGACCGTCAGACTGTGGGCACCGAAGTCCTTCATGTAGTTGGCGATAATCTGCGAGGTCACGCGCCAATTGTCGTTGCGCGACTCCGAAAGTTTGTTAGTGGCATATAGTGAACCGGCATCGAAATAACCTCCGAAGGTGCTGGGGTCGTCGGCGATTGTATAGCCGCAGGCCAGTTTGAAGGTCTTGCCCTTGCTGTAGTTCAGGTATGGCGATACGACACCCTGGATGGACAGTCCCTCAAAAGGTTTGATGGTGATGCTGCCCTTACCTTGTAACTGGGTGCTGCTGTTCTTAGAGTTACCGCCTTCGCGGAGCAGGCCATAGGGGTTTGCACCGCTTTTACCAGAGGCCAGACGTCCGTCAGACCACATAGCGGGATAGATGGCCGGCATCTTACGCATGTCGCTGAAAGGGTCGTACACCGTATTCTCGCTGCGTGCATGGCGGATGCTGAAGTCGATACTTGTCGATAACCACTTATTGATGGTGAAGTCGTTGTTGGCACGCATCATATAGCGCTTGAAGCTACGTCCCTCATAGAGACCCTTGACATCGTCATACGATAGAGTGACGACCGAACGTACGACCTTATTACCACCGGTCATTGTCAGGGTGTGTGACGTGCGCGGAGCACTCTTCTTGAGCATCAGCCCCTTCCAGTCAGTAACGGGATATTGGTTGGGGTTGGTTTCGTTATACCTCATCCAGTTCTTAACCTGGTCAGCGGTATAAACTTGAAAAAATCCACCCGAGGGGTTGTCGTTATACTGCAGTTCGTTGTTCATTTCCAAATAGCGGGTAACACCCACCATACTGGGCTGTCTGGTAGGAATCTCAAGACCCAGCTCACCGGTATAACGCAATGACAGTTTGCCGGCATCCTGGCCGCGCTTGGTGGTGACGAGGATGACACCTGCTGCAGCCTTCGAGCCATAGATACTGGCAGCAGCAGCGTCCTTCAAGACAGTGATGCTCTCCACTTCGTTGGAGTTGACGTTGTCAAGCGTTCCTTCCACGCCATCGACAATGACCAGCGGCGAGGAGTCGCCCATGGTAGTCACACCACGTACGTGGATACTGCTGGCTCCGCTACCCGGAGCACTGCTGTTACGACGTACCATCACACCAGACAGGGAACCCTGTAGGGCATTGGACAACTGGGTATTGTGTCTGGACACAATATCCTCACCCTTGACGGCGCTGACGGCACCTGTCAAATCCTTCTTCTTGACGGTACCATAACCGATGACTACCAGTTCGTTCAGACTATTGCTAGTCTCGGCCATGGTCACATCATACTTATTAGAACTGCCCGTCTTGACCTCCTGGCTGTCAAAGCCGATGTAGCTAATCTCCAAGACGCCATTCTTCGGACATTCAATGCTGTAGTTACCATCCATATCACTAATGGTTCCCTTCGTAGTGCCCTTTACCATAATGGTAGCGCCGACCAGTGGTTCACCATTCTCGTCCACGATGTGACCCGTCACGACACGTAGTGCTTGGGAGGAGCGCTGCTCGCTGGCATTACCGGTCGGTTTGCGGTTGGTAATAACCACCTGTTTGCCATTGATGGAGTAGTCCAGACTAGCCATCTGACACAACTCCGAGAGGATGTCCTCCATACTACGGCCCTGCAGGTCGAGAGAGACAGACTCGTTGAGACGTTTCTCTACGGACTGGTCATACACAAACGCATACTTTCCCTGCTGTTCAATGTACTTCAAGACGGTCTTAATAGTCGTCTTCTTTGCCTTGAGGACGTAGAGCTCGCCATGATGGTGCAGAGAAATCTCCGCTGCCCGTGCGGGCCATGCAACAGTCATCAGGCACAGCATCATCAATGAGGCCAGCCCTTGACTGCATAGGTTTTTGATACAGGATTTGCTCATAATTAAAAAGTTTATTTAGTGTTTTGTTTATGCTTCATGCTTACTCCCAACAACCAACCATTCTGTAGCAGATGGTCATCTACCGCAATCTCTAAGGCAGGGCGGTTGCCTTTGGTCACATCGACCAATGCCACGGCCCATTGGTAGTTTCCTTTCGGCAAGCCTTCCACCTTGACGGTCACTGTCGAGGTCGTCGGGTGGCCATAGAGCCAGGTAGACAAGTCGCTGTTCTGATCAACGAAGACGCGCCGAACCTTTCCATTCTGCAAGAGGGCATAGGCCACCTTATATTTCTGATTCCACTGGGGGATATTCGTCGGACAGTAGCCCCACCCCATGTTGTTCCATACGGACGTGAGTGTAATCATCCCGTCATGTGGCAGACGGTCGGGTGCTGTCACTCTCGAGGGGTAGAGACGATATCCTCCCTCAGCTACAAACTGTTTGACCAGATGGAACGAAGTCTCAAACCAGGAGCGCGTCTCGTCGTTGATGCGCAGGTCCATCATATTGACATGGCCTTCGCGGGCATCGTCGTACTCGCCCTGGCGCACATCTTCCGGATGACCCTCACGGTAGCGACCGCTGGGGTCGCGCCAGTAGCGGTGATGGGCACCCGTAATCCAACCGCCCTCCAAGATGATGGGGCGGCGGTAGTTCCACTTCTTGGCGAAGTCCTTTTCCCACTGCTCGTAGTAGCCTGTCATGCCAAAGGCATCATGTCGCAGGCTATAACCTTTGCGGATGGCATCCTCTAACAACACCTGGCTACGCTCGTGAGCAGGAGCCCAACTGATGGTGTCGCCCACCAGGCGGTGGTAGTTGATAACGAGTGGTATCTTAGTAAACGTCTTGGTATAGACGGTGGTAATCCAGTTGAATACCTCTTCTTTCTTGCGATAATCTCCGTATTTCACGCCGTGGGCCTCACCCCATTTCCCCAGTCCATAGGCATCAATGAAATCAACCTTGTCGGGGTCGTTGAAGGCGGCGGCCAAGGCGGTGATGAATTTCTCATATTTTTGTTGAAAGACAGGGTCATCAGGATAGGGAGACCAGATGGCAGGATTGTTAGGATCCTGAAAACCTTGTGCACCGGCCTCCTTGACATACAATGGTGTGTTCTGACCTTGGTCGCGGCTGTCCACCACGATGCGGAACGCCAACTTCATCCTTCTGTCGAGCACGCTGCGAAACAGTTTGCTGATGCGGGACTCGGGGTTCTGCCAAACATACTGTCCTTCTACCGGCTCCAGCGAACTCCATGAGGTACGCACATAACAGGTATTGGCATAGTCCGACACCCTGACAGTCGAATCGCCTACGCTCATCTGATCGTAGCCGCGCTCCGTCCAAAAGTTCTCGTCCCAGGTCCTGCCCATATACATGACCCAGCCGTTCAGAGGATTCCGCAACACACGGGTGCTATCGGGAGTGAACGTGGTAGTCACGTCCTTCGCATAAAGCGTACCATAGGCAGCCATCAGTATGATGGTTAGTAGTGTATGTCTCATTGTCTTAGGGTTTTATATTTTTTCGCAGTGTTGGTTGAGCGCTTGTCACATCAGTGGAAATTGGTGCCCGCCAAAGCATTTACCGAGTTGAGAACATCATGAACATCTTTCTGATAGATCAGTTTTCCATAGAGTTTCATATCGGAACGGATATCTTCTATGGGGATGTTTGTACCATAATAGTCGTTGATGCGGACGATGACGGTTTGCAGGTCGTCGCCGTGGAGATTGAGTACGCCGTCCATCCAACTGATGTAGTCTTCGGCATCGACCTCCTGCAGACTCCTGAAGGTGCCGTTCTCCACCTGCAACTGCTGATTGGGATGCATCGTCACCTCGTCATTGTTGCTGGTCTTGGCTGCTACACAGCCTTCTATCAGTACCACTTCCGTTTTGTTATTGCTATGGTGAGTCACGCAGAACTTCGTGCCCAGCACCCTGATGCGGACACCATTTGTATTGACGATGAAGGGATGGTCCTTATCATGGGCCACGTCGAAATAGACCTCTCCGCAAGCATAGACCTCACGGATGTCGCCCGTAAACGTCTTGGGGTATCTCACTTCCGAGCGCGAGTTAGCCACTATCTTCGAGCCATCGCTGAGCAGGAGCGTCATCTTGTCGCCCACAGGAACCTTTACCGACACATAGTCCGTAGTCACCTTCCGGGCAACGAACTCATCGTCACTCATGGAACCCTGCGAAATCAACAGCGAGAAACTCATCACCAGGATGATGGTCAGCGAGGCAGCCACACTCCAAATGATGCGGCGGCGCACCTTGTGCTGGTGTATCTTCTGGAAGGTCAACTGCTCTATTCTGCTGAGGTTGATTCCCTCGGGTATTCCGTCCTCCACGAAAGCCTTGACTTTGCGGGCTTCCAGGCTATCATCATATGGATACTCCGACAGGGAGTTTCCATTGTTGCCGTTTCCGTTTTTTATCATGGACTTCGTCATATTCATATGTGTTACCTATTTATTTTACTTGTTCGTTCATAAATCTTCCAGGGGTAAGTCGTCTTTTTAGCGACTCCATGGCGTAGGCCACGTGGTAGTTGACCGTTGCCAGCGTGATGCCGGTGAGCTTACTAATCTCGGCATAGGGTAGCCGGTCTATCTTAGCCATATAGAAGATGCGCTTGCACTTCACCGGCAGCTGTTCGATGGCCTCATGTAGCATGTTTACTTCCTCTGCCGATATGATGCTGTCCACAGGTGTCATCATGTGTGGGAATTCGAAGTTCGGGAAGTCATCGATATTGATTTCCATCTTCTTGTTCGAGTTCTTGCGCATCAGCGAGATCACCTTGTGATAGACGATGGTGCCGAGCCAGGCATTGACATTCTCGATATCCACCAGTGCCTTGCGGTTTTTCCACACCTCCACGAATGCGTCACTGACCACCTCCTCGGCACTTTCCTTGTTGCCGAGCATACCATATGCCTGATAGTACATCCGTTCAGAATGTTCACGCATAAAATTTCCTAAGGCCAGCTCATTGCCCTTGGAGATTAGGATGAGGTCACGTTTCGTGTCTGCCATGTCTTTGGTTATCTACAAGTAAAGACGCAAAAGGTGGAGAAATGTATAGGTTAAATCTGCATATTATCGCATGTTTTTTTTCTGGCACGGTTTCCAGACCTTTTTGATGGCTTCCATCCAGCGTCTGGCCATGTGTTGTGCACCGACGGCATTGGGATGTACCTTGTCGTGGATGGTCATGCGTTGCCAGTCGTGTCCCGAGGCCATATCTACCAATATCAACCGTTGGTCGTCAGTGGCCTTGACCATCTGAGCAATGCGCTGGTTCAGTTCGGGGATATAGCTGTATTTCGGCAGCTTTCCGCTGGGTGTCACCTGGGCTATCAGCACCCACGCCTCGGGGTTTACCGCCCATATCTGGCGGACGATGTTCTCATAGGCCCTGATCATGCCGTCCACAGGGTGTTGGTCGGCAAAGTGGTTATGGCCGGCATGTAACAGCACGATGTCAGCGGGGTACAGCCGGTAGATACTATCGATTCGTGCTTCCAGAAATTCCACGGGTTTCCCACTGAACCCGCAGTGCGACAGTACGCCTGCTTGTGTCTGGCGGTGGCGCGGGCCTATCATGGTGACATCGTAGCCCTCTGTCTGTAGCATCTGCCATAGTGGATAGAGGTAGGACTCGAAATCGTTGCCACCTTCGGTGATGCTGTCGCCGAGACCCATGATAGAAAGACGCTTTTCCTGCGCCTGCGTCGCATTCACGACAGCAGTTAACAGAAAAAGCGTCAAACACATTATCCTTATTGAAGTCTTATTCTTCATCTTCATCAATATCGTCCCAATAGTCTGTCTCTCGGGCCAGCTGCTCGGCTTCAGTTGTCTGTTCTCTGTAGACGGTTGCGCTACTGGTAAGAACGGTGGTCTCTGACTGGATATCTACGATTATTAAATCGCACTTGATATATGTTTTCTTTTCCATTGTGTTGGTCGTTTTTTTAGAGTTTAATGCCTTGTGCGTTGTACTTGATGCCATTGCGGACAATGACGATGGATCCGTTCTCAACGAACTTGCCCTGGCGAATAGCCTTTGTGGTGGCAGTGCTGATGCCCGTTGTCTCGCTGTCGAAATCGAGAGAGAAGAAGCGTGCCTGTGCTCCTGTCAGGGCCAGATAGGCCTTGTGGGCACCATTGGTGAAGGCTGCACCTCCATTTTCGGCCCAGTAGAAGCCAAGGCCGTCGACAGGATCGTTAGCCAGCTTGTAGTATTTGTCGCCGCCGGTCGTTGTCTCAGCACCGTCAGAGCCTTTGAGAAGGTTGGCGGGAGCCTCGCCTGTTACAGTAACGAGAGCAGGCTCGTACTGACCAGCAGCTCCGCTGACGAGAAGGGCAGTACCCGTAGGTACCTCATCACCAGGATTATAGGTCGTTCCTATCGACAGTCTGCCGTCGGCTGCCGTAGAAATTGTCTGCCCAGTAACACCATCAGGCATTACGTAAGAACAACCAAGATAGTACGTTCCGTAACCTACACTCGAAATCGTGATGCGAGGGTCGTTGGCGTACTCAATGCAACTGTTGTTATATTCCTTATTCGAATTTGCATGGAGTGTGATGGCGTTGCCATCGGCCGATGTGTTGTTGTAAATCAGCGTATTGTTGAGAATGAGCCTGCGGGGATAGGTGCCGTCGGGAGCCGTGCCGTTCCAGATGGCTGCGCCGTTGCCGTTGCAATGGTTATCTCTGAACACGCAGTTGTTGAAGGTCATCTCCTGACCATGCTGCATCATCACCACGCCGCAAGGATCGCCTTCGGCGCCTGTTGCCTCATTATTGGCGAAGAGACAGCGCTCAAAGGTGGTATAGCCTTTATTCGTGTCACCTTGCATACGAGCTACGACACCACGGTTAGCGGCACGGTTGCCCACAAACTTACAATCAACGACCTTCAGCGTAGAACGCTTTGAAAAGAAGGCGTTGGCACCCTGACCCGTATTTACAAGGTCCTTGAAGTTACACTTGCTGACGGTCACCTCGGCACCACAGTTATCCAGATAGATAGCGCCTTTCGTGTCGCTACCGCCCTGGGCAATATACAGATTTTCAAAGTCGATATTTGTAATGGTGACACATTCCTCTGTTCTTCCCACAACCGAAGCCGTATTGATTTGGAACACGCGGTCGCGATCACCCTCGTTCACCTCACCGTCGTCGTTGGCATCGCCGCTGAACAGCGTGCGCTCGCCCTCGGTGGCACCGATTAGGTTCAGGCCCATCTTGATGTAGAGCGTCTTCGTGGCTACATACTTGCCTGCAGCGAAGTACACGTTATCACCATTTTGAAAGTTGGCTGCGTTCGTACTGTTGAACTGTTCCAGCAGTTCGTCAATACCCCATGCATTGGCTGCACTGGTACCGTTCTTTTCACCAGCACCTGCAGGACTAACATAATAATCTGTCGCAGACGCACAGAGTGCGCATGCTGTAAGGAAGATCGTAGTTAATGTTTTTTTCATAGTTATCGTTATAATTGTTAGTTTCATTTCATCACGACTTTTTGGCCATTCATAATGGCGAGACCCCTATAGCTGCGGGTGACGCGCTGGCCGGCCAGGTTATAGATATGTTTAGGAGCCAAAGTTCCACTCTTCGTGGCAGCGACGCCGGTAGTCTCGTCGGTAGTCACCGTCACACTGTTCAGCTCCACCCAACCATCGCGTTTTTTGTCTTTGGCTACAGCGATGTCAAGACCAATGGCATTATCCTTCGTGGTATCTACCAATCCGACAGCCCAGGTATAGTTGCCGACTGCTACGTCGCTGAAGTCGAAGGGCGACGAGAAGGTCTGATCGTTATCCTTGACAATCTTCGAGAGGTCACTTTCCTGATCTACAAAGACTTTCTTAACCGTGTTGCCCTGCATCAAGGCATAGGCTACCTTGTATTTCTGGTTCCACTGAGGGAGATTCGTCGGACAGTAGCCCCAGCCACTGTTGGCCCAGATGGATTTTAGCGTCACGCTGCTGCCGGGCTTGACGACCGACGGCATGATGACTTGCGTGGGGTAAAGATGATAGCCACCCTCACGAATGAAACGCTTCACCAAGTCGAAGGCCTCGTTGAACCACGAGTAGGTCTCACCATCGCTGATATTCGAGTTGTAGCGGAAGTCCATCATGTTGGCATGGGCATCCTGAGCGTCGTCGAACTCACCATGGCGAACAGCAGCATAGTCGGCATAGCCGTCCTGCTTCATGGGACTGCCCCCGTGCGACGACTTCACCCAGCCACCCTCGCTCAGTACGGGACGCTGATAGGTGTACTTATGCACGTAGTTCTTCTCCCAGTTGGAGTAGTAGGTCTTCATACCCATGGCGTCATGGCGCAGCGAGAAGCCGAGGGCTACGGCCTTGTCTAACAGACGCTCAGAGTTAGCATCGTATTTGTTGTCGTCCCATTCCGTGCCGGTGAGAATCCAACGGTGGTAGTTGATGACTATGGGAACCTTGGTAAACAGCGAGGCGGTCAGGCCGGTAATCCAGTCAAACACACTCTCGCGGGGCGTCATATTACCCGTAGAATACTTCAACGAGTGCCCCTCACCCCACTTGCCAAGTCCCGTACCGCTGATAAACTGTACCAGATCAGGGTCGTTATACTGCTCGGCAAAGGCCGTCAGAAACTGCTCGTATTTTGCCTGGAACACAGGGTCGTCAGGATAGGGCGACCAGACCTGCGTACTACCGGTGGTCGAGGTAAAACCCTGAGCACCGGCATCCTTCACATACTGTGGTGTGAAGGTATCGTGCTTGTCGCGGCTATCGGTAATCAGCGAGAAGGCCAGCTTCAGGTTCCTTTGCTTGGCACCTTCCACCAACATCTTCAGGCGCTGGGCGGGTTTGGTATTGCACGTACTCTGCCAGGCATAGACGTTTTCTTCCGGATTAAAGTAAGTCCACGCCGCACGGATAAAGAGCGTCGTGGCATAGTCGCTGACCTTGATTTCCCCTTCTGACGAGGTAAAGTTGTCGTACTCCGACCAGAAATTGTCCGAGAGGCCGTCGCCCAGACCAGCATAGATGACCCATCCCTGCAGGGGGTTGCGACTCACCTCACTAAGATCTACCTCAAAGTCGTTGACGACGTCCTCGTTCGTAGGGTTTGTGGGAACGATGATTCCACGGCCATAGGCTCCCGGAAGAGTACCGTCGGTGCGCTGGGCACCAAGCTGGTCAATGGTAATGTCGGCGGGAATACCCCAGGTGGACACCTTGTCGCCCAGGCCCTCACTGGTAAAGAGGCTGCTCTCTGCCAGGGGCACGAGGAGGTGGGCATCGTTTAGTACGTTGGTACCGAAGACGCTGGCATAGGTATTGCCTACGGCACTGTCGGTATTGTCCCAAGCCGTCAGTTTGCTATCGCTGCCACAGACGTTATAGCCGCCAGTGGCAAAGGTAGCGATGCTGCCCTTGAAGTTATAGGCAGCATTGGTATCGTCACCAACGACGATAGCATTGGCCAGATAGAGCTGCGCATTGGCTGCCATCTCTATCTGCGAGCCGCCCTTGTTGCCGGCGATGGTGGAACCCACGATATACAACTTATTCTCGAAGTCGCCCTTACCATTGGTGTAGATGGCTCCAGAAGCTGTGGACGTGGACTCGTTGTCGCTGACGGTCGTGTTGACAATATACAGTGCCTTGCCATGCTGCACGAGGATGGCTGAACCAACACCGTCGCTTACCTTATTATGATAGACAGCACAGCGGTTCAGCACGCCCAAACCCTTCGTCTTGTCGTTCGACGAGAAGCGCAGGGCGGCACCACGGGCCTTGCAGACGTTGTCATAGAACAGACAGTTGTCAGCTTCTAAATGGCTATACTGCGACGTGATGGCCATGCCACCCAATTTGCCCGTACACTTATTGCCATAGAAGCGGCAGTCCTCCAACTTCACATATCCGCAGTCGCGGAGCAGCAGGGCACCATGGTGCTCACTGTCGGTGTTATCGAAGGCGCAGGTAAAGTCGATGCCCTGTATGCGGATGGCCTTGATGGTCTCGCCATCGCCAGTCTGAGTATTCAGGAACAGAATCATCGACAGGTCACCGGCATCGGCAACGTCATTGCCATTGCGGTCACCCGAGAAGACGGTTGGTGTGGGCGACGGATAGGTTGGTGTCGTAGTCTCTTTACCTGTCAGGGCTGGGTCGTAGCCACCGATGAAAGTATAGCCGTTGGTGGTCTGAAGACGGGTCTCCGGCTTATAGACACCTCCGGCAAAGTGGAACACGTTGCCACTCTCGTAATTGTTGATGTTAGCCGTTAGTGTGGCCAGCGACATGGCATCGTCCCAATTGCTACCATCGCCCGTTCCCCGACCCTCGGGAGTAACGAAGTAGTGCGTACTGGATGCCGTATTCTCAATGTAGCTCAAATCAGTTACCTCGTAGGGGGTCTGCACAGCAGCATGGGCGGCCTCCTGGGCAGCGAGTTTAAAGGATGCTGACAGACCTGTCGGAGTAGAAGTGTTACCTACCACCGAGCGTCCGAATAGCGACTCGTACCAGGTGCAGGCAGCAGTATAGCGACCATGGATGACGTTCAGGTGGTAGCCGTCGCGATTCATGTTATCGCCGATAAAGGTAGTGCGGGCGTTCTGTACAGCCGTACCACAAGGTACCAGTAAATCCATCTGATGCTCGTTATAGGCTTTGGTCGTCGCATCGACGATGGCCTGGTACATAGTCATCTGGTCTTTGTCGTACTTGGCAAAGTCAGAATGGGTGGAGTTTTGAGCGTAGGCCCAAGTCTGATGGAGTATCAGTTTGGCATTCGGCAGTTTCTCCTTAATATGATTGATGAGGGCTGTGAGATAAGGGTCGTACGTAGCGTATTGTCCCGACATGCCACTTACCTGCTGCAAACTGACATAGTCCCAAGCCTCGTCATCCAGACCCGCATCAAGCGTCATTGACGTGGTCTCGCGCTTCACGCCGTCCAGTCCTATCTTACGGTAGGCATAGTCGGCCGTATTGTTGACCATATTATTGTAATGGCGTTCCAGCGAACAGCCACCAATATACAAATTTCCGATAATAAGCTGGTAGCCGTCAGCCTCAGCCAGTTCGTGTAGATACTGTTCGACGGCATCTTGCGAAAAACTGTTGCCTATAGCCAATACCTTGACTACGTCTTGAGCTGTTGCTCTTAATACTAAGAGCAACAGCATCAGACAAGCTAATCTAATCTTTACCATTTACGAACTACTTAACTACTAACTACTAACTAATTAATAACTATAATGTGACAAAACTACTTCAGCACTTTCTTGCCGTTTATGATGACCAGCCCCTTCACGTTATCGTTGGCGCGCTGACCTGTCAGCAGGTAGGCTGCGCTGTTGTAAGGACGGACACTTGATGTGACGGTCTGGATGGCCGTACCGGTGGGAGCATAGTCATAAGCGCCCACGACATTGTTTGCACGGGTAGCACCTGTCTGGTCGACTGTGATGTCGACTTCGGGATTGATGGCGGGATCAAGGGCAGTCACGGCAGCGGCGAAACCCTCTACGGTTTCATTCTTGGCAATGGGAGCCAGCACACCATCGGTCAGCACATTAGTACCAAAGACCTCAGCATAGGTCTTCTCTACGATATTACCCAGCTGCGCGATGTTGTCACCGGTCGTGGCACCACCCAGTACGATGGAGTTCAGGATGTTAGCGGTAGAACTCGCATTCAGCAGGAGATCCACTTTGTCGGCATCGGTCTCAGCGCCGGAGGTGTTGTTGGCGAAGGTGCAGGACACCACGTTGAGGATACGCTTGTAGGTTTTATCGGGAGCAGTGGCATCAAAGATAGAGGCTGCACGGCCTGCCACCTTATTATTATAGAAGGTACAGTTAACGAAGTTCATCTGCTGACCATGCTGCATCATCACGATACCACAAGGATCGGTGGGGGCACCCGTAGCCTCATTGTCGGTGAACAGACATCGCTCAAAGGTCGTCCATCCCTTGTTGTCATTGTCGCTCTGCAGGCGAGCCACCACACCACGGTTGGCAGCCTTATTTCCTGTGAAGGTACAGTCGATGACCTTCAGTGACGAACGCTTCGAAAAGAAGGCGTTGGCACCCTGGCCGGTATTGATAAGATTGGTGAAGTTACACTTGCTGATAGTAACAAGAGCACCACAGTTGTCCAGATAGAAAGCACCCTTGGTGTCGTTGCCGCCCTGAGCAATGTAAAGGCCATCAAAATCGATATCGGTAACAGTAACGCACTTGTCTGTGGTACCCACACCCGAAGCCGTATTGATTTGGAACACGCGGTCACGGTCGCCCTCGTTCACTTCACCATCACTATTCACGTCACCTGTGAAGATGGTACGCTCAGCGCCATCAGCACCAATCAGGTTAATACCCATTTTCACATATAGCGTGGCAGTAGCACAGTACTTACCTGCTGCGAAATAAATGTTGTCGCCATTGGCAAACGCGGAAGCATTTGTCGAGTTGAACTGAGTCATCAGTTCATCGATACTCCAAGCATTTTCAACACTTGAACCGTCTTTGCCACCTGCACCGGCAGGGCTTACAAAGTAATCAGCGGCTGAGGCCACGGCAGAGGCGGCCAGCATACAACAGGAAAGAGTAAATAATTTTAGATTCATAGATACCTTTTTTATAATTATTAATAATGTGATTTGTCTTTCATCGTTCCAGCAATACAAAGGGCTGTCATTATGATGGACGCAGGTTTTTGAAAAAACTATAGGTGGAAGGATAAATTTTTTTTGAAATTTGTTTATTTGCTGTTTTTTCCCTAACTTTGCACCCCAAGAAAACAACAGAAGATGAAGATACTCATTACCGGAGCCAGTGGTTTCATTGGTTCCTTTATTGTTGAAGAAGCCCTGCGCCGCGGCTTTGAGACCTGGGCGGCCGTCAGGAAGAGCAGTTCCAAGGCCTTCCTGCAAGACCCGCGCATTCACTTCATCGAACTCAACCTGGACTCGGAGGTGCAGCTCACCGAGCAACTGACGGGTCTGCAGTTCGACTATGTGGTCCATGCCGCCGGTGTTACCAAATGTCTGGACCCCAACGACTTCCACCGTATCAACACAGAGGGTACCCAACACCTGGTACATGTGTTACAGGCCCTGCAGATACGACTCCAGCGCTTCGTCTATATCAGCAGCCTCAGCATCATGGGTGCCATCCGCGAGGAACAGCCCTACCAGGAAATCCGCGAGGGTGACAAGGCCCAGCCCAATACGGCCTATGGGCGCAGCAAACTGGAAGCCGAAAAGTGGCTCGACACCACCCATGACCTACCCTACGTCATTCTGCGTCCTACGGGTGTCTATGGTCCCAGGGAGCGCGACTACTACATGATGTTCAAGAGCATCAAGGGACATACCGACTTTGCCGTGGGCTATCAGCCGCAGGACATCACCTTCGTCTATGTCACGGATGTCGTACAGGCCGTATTCCTTGCCCTGGAACGCGGGGTGACCGGACGCCGCTACTTCCTCAGCGACGGCGAGGTATATCAGTCGGCCACCTTCAGCAACCTCATCCGTGAGGAACTGGGTCATCCCTGGTGGATCCGCATCACGGCACCGCTGTGGCTCTTGCGTGTCATCACCTGGTGCGGTGACTGGCTGGGACGACTGACGGGACACGTCACGGCCCTCAACAACGACAAATATCACATCTTGCGACAGCGCAACTGGCGCTGTGACATCCAACCCGCCCGTCAGGAACTGGGCTACGAGCCGCAGGTGCAGTTGGAGGAGGGTGTCCGCAGAACCGTCAAATGGTATCAGGAGAACAAATGGCTGTAGGATTGTTGACGAGAGAGAAGAAACCCCTGCACGGTCTGTTGGCCGTGGAGTGGGTGGCGATGGGCTATCTGGCCTTTACGCTGGTGATGATGCTGCTGATGTGGGACAAGTTGGCCACACCCGTAGAGATGCTGCTGGGCCGCGCCCGGTTTGTACTGACGACACTGGCCATGTGGGGCGTCTATCGGCTGTGGCCCTGCCGGACGACCCTTTTCCTGCGTATCCTCGTGCAGATGCTGTTCCTTAGTTGGTGGTACCCAGACACTTACGAACTGAATCGTACCCTTCCCAACCTCGACCACCTCTTTGCCTCTTGGGAACAGCAACTCTGCGGCTGCCAACCCGCCCTGCTCTTCGCCCAGAAGGTGCCGTGGGGCTGGTTCTCGGAACTGATGTGCATCGGCTATGTGTCGTACTTCCCCCTGATGCTGCTCGTGTACCTCTATTACTTCGTCAAGCGCTACCACGAGTTCCAGATGACGGCCTTCGTCATCCTGACCTCGTTTTTCGCCTACTATGTCGTCTTCGTCCTGTTACCCGTCACCGGACCGCAGTTCTACTACCTGGCCGTGGGAACGGAAAAGATTGCCGCCGGCATCTTCCCCCATCTCGGCGACTGGTTCATGACCCATAGCGAGCGCATGGCTGCCCCGGGATGGAGCGACGGGTTCTGGTATCACATGCTCGACCTGACGCACGACGCCGGTGAACGTCCCACGGCGGCATTTCCCAGCAGTCATGTGGGCATCACCACTATCGTCATGCTGCTGGCCCTGCGCACCAAGAGTAAGGCGCTCAGCATCACGGTCTTCCTTTTCTATTTGCTGATGTGTTTCTCGACGGTCTATATCCTGGCCCACTACTTCATAGATGTCATCGCCGGACTGGTCACGGGAACCCTACTCTACTTCGGACTGACATGGGCCTACAAAAGGGGACGCTTCAGGTAAAAACAAAAAAATGGGACTCCGCTGAGTCCCTAACCTTTGTTAACCTTAAATCTAATACTATGAAAAACACGATGCAAAGTTACAACATTATTTTAAACTTGCAAATAAATAGGTATAAAAAAGTGTCGCAGGTACACTTTTCTTGATATAAATCAATTAATATATAAAGATTTTTGCTGAAAAGCTTGTCTAATTGAAAAAAAATGCGTACCTTTGCCTGCGAATTTGAAACATGCAAGAATTTTGGGATTCCGACAGCGAGATAGAGTCGGGATTCTTTCTTTTTTGCACACTCAACAAGAAACACTAACAACAACAAGAAAACACTATGGCATACATGTCACAAGAAGGCTATGACAAACTGATAGCCGAACTGCACCGCCTGGAAGCGGTAGAACGTCCCAAAGCCTCTGCGGCCATTGCCGAGGCCCGCGAGAAGGGCGACCTCAGCGAGAATAGCGAGTACGATGCCGCCAAAGAGGCCCAGGCTCATCTGGAAGATAAGATCAACCGTCTGAAGGCCACCATCACGGAGGCCAAGGTGGTGGACACCTCACGGTTGAGTACCGAGAGCGTCCAGATACTGACCAAGGTAGAGATGACCAATCTGACCACCAAGGCCAAGATGAGCTATACCATCGTCAGCGAGAACGAGGCCGACCTGCGCGCCGGCAAGATCTCCATCAAGACGCCTATTGCCCAGGGTCTCTTAGGCAAGAAGGTCGGCGACGAGGTAGAGATCACCATTCCCCGTGGTACCATCAAACTGCGCATCGAGAATATCTCGATAGCGTAAGTTAAAGGAGTTAAAGAAGTTAAAGGAGTTATGGATATTTTCGCAAAGATTGCCGCTGGAGAGATTCCCAGCTACAAATGTGCCGAGAACGAGGAGTTCTATGCTTTCCTCGACATCAATCCGCTGGTGAAGGGTCACACCCTGGTGATTCCGCGCCGCGAGGTAGATTATTTCTTTGACATGGACGACGACGAACTGGCCCGCTACCAGCAGTTTGCCAAGCGCGTCGCCATCGCCATCAAGAAAGCCTTCCCCTGCAAGAAGGTCGCCCAAATTGTGTTGGGTCTGGAAGTGGCTCACGCCCACATCCACCTCATTCCCATGCAGAGCGAGGGCGATGCCGACTTCCGCCGTGAGAAACTGAAGCTGACGGAAGAGGAGTTCAAGGAGATCGCTTCGAAGATTGCCGCAGCCTTCTAAAACGTTAACGGTTATTGGTTATTGATTAACGGTTATTGGTTATTGATTAACGGTTATTGGTTATGATACTGCTGAGTTTTGACACCGAAGAGTTTGACGTGCCCCGCGAGCATGGCGTAGAATACAACACCTTGGAAGAGGGCATGCAGGTATCCATAGAGGGCACCAACCGCATTCTTGACGTGCTGAAGTCCAATGGCGTCAAGGCCACGTTCTTCTGTACAGGCAACTTTGCCGAGCACGCCCCCGAGGTGATGCAGCGCATCATGGACGAGGGTCACGAGGTGGCCTGCCACGGTGTGGACCACTGGCAACCTAAAGAGACCGACTTCGCGGTATCAAAACAAATCGTCGAACGCGTCACGGGCCGTCAGGTCTATGGCTACCGCCAGCCCCGCATGTTTCCCGTCAGCGATGCGGAAATCGAGAAGGCCGGATACCGCTACAACTCATCGCTGAACCCCGCATTCATCCCCGGGCGCTACATGCATCTGACAGCACCCCGCACCTGGTTCATGAAGGGCGGCGTCATGCAGATTCCCGCCTCGGTGACGCCATGGGTACGCTTTCCGCTGTTCTGGTTGGCACTCCACAACCTCCCCGAGGCGCTCTACCACGCCCTGGTGCGCCGGACGCTCAGCCATGACGGCTATTTCGTCACCTACTTCCACCCCTGGGAGTTCTACGATCTGAAGGAGCACCCCGAGCTGAAGATGCCGTTCATCATCAAGAACCATAGCGGACACCAGATGATGAAGCGCCTGAACAACCTCATCAGGATGCTGAAGGGCCGCGGCCATGAGTTTGTCACCTTTACCGATTTTGTTGATCGTCACGTATGATTAAGTTAGCCACCGTATCACCTTGTTATAACGAGGAAGAAGTGCTCCACCACTCGGTAGAGCGCATGAGTGAGTTGTTTCGCCGGATGATGGACGATGGTCTCATCTCCACCGACAGCATCATGGTGTTTGTCAATGACGGCAGTCGTGACCGCACCTGGCAACTCATCAGCGAACTGCACCAGGAGAATCCGCAGGTTCGCGGCATCAACCTGGCCCGCAACGTCGGTCACCAGAACGCCATCATGGCCGGTATGATGACTGCCAAGGAGTGGGCCGATGCCGTGGTGACCATCGATGCAGACCTGCAGGACGACATCGAGTGCATCCCCCAGATGGTGAAGGACTTCGAGGAGGGCTACGACATCGTCTATGGCGTAAAGGTATCGCGCAAGGCCGACCCCCTGATGAAACGCATGACCGCCCAGGCCTTCTATAAGTTGCAGGCCTCGATGGGTGTGGAGAGCGTCTTCAACCATGCCGACTTCCGTCTCATGAGCCGCAGGGCCCTCGAGATGCTGGCAGGCTACGACGAGCGCAACCTGTATCTGCGCGGCCTCATCCCCATGATCGGACTGCCATCAACCACGGTCGATGACGTCATCAGCGAGCGCCAGGCCGGTGCATCGAAATACACGCTGAGCAAGATGCTCAACTTGGCACTGGACGGCATCACCTCGTTCTCGGTGAAGCCGCTTTACAACATCATCTATCTGGGTATTCTGTTCCTCGTCATCAGCTTCGGCATCGCCATCTACGTGCTCCACGCCCTGATAGCAGGAACGGCTGTTCCCGGTTGGTCGTCACTCATCCTGTCCATCTGGCTGGTGGGTGGCTTTGTACTCATCGCCGTCGGTGTGACGGGCGTGTATATCGGTAAGATTTACAACGAGGTCAAACACCGTCCCCTTTACAACATTCAGGAGATTCTGTAGGGGCATAGTTCCTGACGAGCATCTCATAGCAGAGCTTCACCCATATCAGGGTGATGGGCAATGCCTTGAGGGCATAGGGCTGTACCCACTCCTTACGCAGGTAGGCAGGAAACAGGTCGCTGGGCGACAGGCTGCTCAGCACAAAGGCGAAGACCAGCAGGGCCACATCCCAGCGGGTACGTTGCCAGGGGGCCGCCGTGTACCAGATGACAACACCCACAAAGGGAATGATATAGCCACTCGACTCACTGCCCGTAGAGAACAGCACCACAAACATCAGCACCGAAGCCAATAGCGTCTGGCGGAAGGCCACATGGCGGTATTGCCCGAGGCGCAGATAGGGCAGTCCGAAAAGTGCCAGTGCCGGCAGGATGAGCCACAGGTCGTTGAAGGCCCAGCCCGTCACACGGTGCACCAGACCGATGGTCGAGATATTCTGTGCGATGGAGTCGGCATTCTCACCATTCTTCTCCACCAGACAAGCGAACCACTCCTGGTATTGTCCGATGACGTATTCCGGACTGCTGATGACCATGGGAGCCACGAGGAACACGACGGCCCACCCGATCAGGGCCAGCACCAGGCGTACCTTGTGACGGGAGAAGAAAAAGAAGGCCAGCCCCACGATGCCATAGAGTTTGACGAAGGTTCCCAGCATGATGAAGAAAGCCGCCTCGGCATCCCTTTCCCGTTCAATGAGGAAGAAGGCGAGGAGGATGATGGCAGCGATGGCAATGTTGAACTGCTGCATATAGAGTGCCGTCAGCAACTCATGGGCACAGAACCACAGGATGAAGAGCTGCTGATATTTAGACATGTCGGAACGGCGGATGGCGACATACAGGAATAACGACAGTGCCACACACCACAACACCAGTCCCAACCATTCGGGAATGACGGCAAAGGGAGCTATCACCAGCGAGAAGAAAGGTCCGTAGTGGTTGACATCCCAATATTCGGCGGGATAGCTGGCATAGAGCGACACCTGGTGCCACGTATGCCAGAAGACACCGCGGAAGATCTGGAAATTATTGTGGTGGGCCATCTTCATGACACCCGCCAGGACACCCAACAAGAGCCATAGGCCCAACAGGGTGCGGTAGTCGTGGAAGAACGGACGGGCCAGCAACTGGCGGCAACGTTCCATGGGCGATTGTTTCATATCCATAGCATTTTGCTGCAAAGGTACAAATAAAATGAGAATTAAGAATTAAGAATTAAGAATTATTTCGTACCTTTGCACCATGAACAAGATTTCCGTAGTCATCAACACCTATCAGGCCGCCCTCCATCTGGACCGGGTGCTGGATGCCGTCAAGGACTTTGACGAGGTGTTGATCTGCGACATGGAGAGCACGGACGAGACGCTCGACATTGCCCGCAAGCACGGTTGCCGCATCGTGACTTTCGCGCGCATGGAATATAATATTGTAGAGCCCGCCCGCGAATATGCCATCCACGAGGCCACCCACGAATGGGTACTGGTGGTCGATGCCGACGAGATTGTCACGCCCCAGTTGCGCCAATATCTCTACCAGCGCATCCAGGAGGCCTCCTGTCCCGACGGTCTCTTCATTCCGCGCAAGAACTACTTCATGGGACGCTTCATGCGCTGCCACTATCCCGACCACATCCTGCGCTTCTTCCGAAAGGACAAGACCCACTGGCCCGCCATCATCCACTGTCAGCCGGAGGTCGATGGCCGGGTGGAGAAAATTCCCGCCAAACGCCGTGAGCTGGCCTTTGAGCATCTGGCCAACGACAGCGTCGAGAATATTGTCAGCAAGACCAACCAATACACCCGCAACGAGCTCGAGCGCAAGCAGCACCGCCACTATGGCACCTTGGCTTTCCTCGGGCGGCCCCTCTTCCGTTTCTTCAAGGTCTATATCCTCAAGGGCGCTGTCCTCGATGGTGTCCCCGGATTCATCAAGGCCGTACTCGAAGGCTACTACCAGTTCATCTTCCTTGCCAAGAAATACGAACAATCGCGATAGACCATGAAGAAAGCACTCTATTACCTGACATACACCTTCGTCTATCTGCTGTCCCTGCTCCCTCTGTGGGTGCTTTACCTTTTATCCGACGTCATCTTCGCCCTGCTGTATCATGTGGTGAAATACCGTCGCCCACTGGTTCGCAAACACCTCAAGGAGTCCTTTCCAGAGAAGACCGATGACGAGCTGCATACCATAGAGCGCCGTTTCTACCGGTGGTTTGGCGACTATCTGGTGGAAAGTATCAAACTGCTGACCATCAGTCGCCGACAGTTGCGTCGCCGCATGGTCTTCAAGGGTACCGACATCGTAGATACCATCGTCCGTGAGGGGCAGTCGTGCGCCGTCTATCTCGGCCACTACTGCAACTGGGAGTGGATTACCTCCCTGCCCCTCTGGGTCACCCCCGAAGCCCAGTGCGGTCAGATCTATCACGTACTGGAGAACAGCGACTACGACCGTCTCTTCCTGCACCTGCGCCAACGCATGGGAGCCGTCTGCATCCCCATGGCCGAGACGCTGCGCCGCATCATCAAATACAAGCAGGAGGGCCGTCAGGTCGTTATCGGTTATATCAGCGACCAGGTGCCGTTCTGGAACAATATCCACCACTGGCTCGACTTCCTGCACCACGACACCCCCGTACTCACGGGTACCGAGCGACTGGCCAAGCAGACCGGCCATGCCGTGCTCTATCTTGATGTGCAGTGCAAGAAACGCGGATACTACGAGGCTGAGTTTAAACTCATCACCCGCGACCCCAAGACGATGGCCGACTACGCCATCACCGATGCCTACTTCCACCTGCTCGAAGCATCTATCCAGAGGGCTCCCGAGTACTACCTGTGGACCCACAACCGCTGGAAGCGCACCCACGAGGAGTTTAACCTGCGCTATGATGCGGAGACAGGGCGCGTCAATCTGGAACCCTTAGAAAACATACTCAAAGAAAAAGGACTCGTATGATATTTGTAACCGACAAAGGCCGCATGTGCAACAACATCCTGCACTATGGTCACGTATATGCCTGGGGCCGGGAGCACGGCGTGAAAACCATATCCATGCGCTTTGCCTACAAATACCCCTATTTCCATATTTGCCACACTCGACACCACAATTTCCTTACCTACCTGGTGGCAAAGTATGCCGCTCACTGGCACCTCATACCCACCGTTGACTTCCGCGAAGTCTATCCCGACACCACGGCCATGGAACGTGTCATGCAGGAGAGCCGTTTCTGTCTCGTCACCGGCTGGTGGGTACCCTGGCACGACCTCTTCATCAAATACAAGAAAGAGATTATCCGCCTCTTCGCCTTCACCGATGACGTCCGCGAACCCGTCGGTCGCCTGTTGGCCAACACCCCCGCTGCCGATCTGCGCCTTGGCGTCCACATCCGGCGCGGTGACTATCGCATCTGGCACGATGGCAAGTTTTTCTTCACCGACCAGCAGTACATCAGCTACATCCGACAGTTCCTCGCCCTGCACCCCGGTCGTCGCGTCAACGTCTTCATCTGCGGCAACGACCCCGAGCTCGACCAGGCCCTCTTCCGCGAGCAGTTGCCCGACGTCCATCTGGAGTTTCCCAACGGCAATCCCGGCGAAGACCTCTGTCTGCTGTCGGCCTGCGACTACCTCATCGGAGCACCCAGTACCTACACCCTCATCGCCTCCATGTACCACGACCTGCCGCTTTGCTGGATCATGGACGCCAACGAACCGCTCACCGAAGCACACTTCAAGCACTTCGACGAGCTCATCTATCACACGCTCTGATTAAGGATATAACTGGTGACCCGTCTTCTTTCCCTTCAGCGAGAAAGCAGCCGTCAACCGTAGGATACGCACAAACCAATCTACATTCGCCAACAACAGACCGAGGCGCAGCCAGTATTTCGTGCCCACCTCCTGACGTCTGATGGGACGGAAGCGGCCTATCACCTCTCTCACCTCCACGATGAAAGCCCTCACACGGTCGTCCTGCTCAGGCAAGCGCGCCAAGTCCTTGGCATGCTTGATACAGCCGCGCAACAGCAAACGGCGGTTCTCCGCCTCCCAGCCCGGCAGCAGGTGGTGTTCCGCGACATAGTCGTAGCGCTCCTTGATGGCTTTCAGGTAGAAGTTATCCTCCAGCCCCCTGCCATGCAACGAACTGCTTTGGCGCTGGCGGTAGTGGTACAGCGGCAGCCGCAGTATGGTCACACGTTTAGCGTGTGACACCCATTTGAAGATGGTGGCATGGTCCTCATACAGTCTCATCAGCGGCATGGGCTCGCGCACTACCGTCTTGCGAAACAGCATGGACCACAGGTAGCTGCCGATGTGTCCCTCCAACACCAGGCGCAGCGCCTCCTGCATCTCCAGGAGGCGCATACCCCCGTCGCCATTCACCACTTTCTGTCTGCCGACAAACTCCTCTGTATAGCCGCAGATGACGATGTCGGCATCCTCTTCCTCCATGGTCGCCATCATCCGCTCGTACATGTCGGGCTCCAACCAGTCGTCGCAGTCGATGAAACTGATAAACTCACCCTTCGCACGCTGTAGGGCCTCGTTGCGCGCCAACGCCTGACCGCCATTGGGTTTGTGGACGACTGTGATGCGCCCGTCCCGTGCCGCATAGTCGTCAAGGATGGCTGGCGAGCCGTCCGTGCTGCCATCGTCCACCACCAGCAGTTCCCAGTCCGTGAAACGCTGGGCGACGATAGAGTCAAGACAGTGACGGAGATATTTCTCTCCGTTATAGACGGGTACGATGATGCTGATGAGAGGTTGTGACATGGCAGACTATAGGTTGAGCGGTTTCTTATAAGTCAATTTCTGGACGAACGACGCCTGACGTGCCTCGTCCATGAGCTGTGCCGTCAGAGGCTTCCCCTGCGACAGCGCATCCAGCAACACGTGCATTTTCCCGTCGTTTTCGACGGGACACCCGGCAAACTCCTGGGCAAAGCGTGCATCGCGGTGCAGCAGCGCCACGAACATCAGGTGGAGCGTGAAGTAGTTGATGAGGCGGTTCTCATGCTGCCAGTAGGCGTCCATGGCGGCGCACCACTTGCGCATCACGTAGCCGTTCCGCTCACTGGCCATGAAACAACTCTGGATGACGGTATAGGCAAACTCACCATGCGACCGCATGATATACAACGGGCACTGTACGATTTCTGCCGGCAACGGCGCCAGCAGCAGACACGTCGCGTCAATCCACAGGCCGCCATGGCGCGCCAGCGCATAAATGCGCAGCAAGTCCGAGAAATGCGTATTCGTAATCTGTCCCTGCTGCCACTTCTCGACCATCTGGTCGGGCAACGTGACATAGTCGCTGAAGTTCTGTGCCGTGAGGACGATGACCTGCTGTTCCGGACGCTTATACTCTTTTACGGACGCCACACAGCGCTGCACTAGTTCCGGTGCCTGTTCGATGCCCTGCAGCCAACAGACCCAGATAGCGTGCTGCAGCGTCTCGCCGTCATATTCGTCAATGGCTTCCACATCTGTATAGTGACGCTCCAGGTAGGCTACGCAGCGCTCAGGGGACAGCGGGTCCAGCCTGCGCCGTACCCGGTGGCGCATCTCCCTGTTCGGCACCAGCATCGACACGAGGTTAGCCAACAATTTGCCGACTTTCACTTTCACATAGAAACAGAAGGTCATAATAGTTTAAATGTTGCTAATATTTGCAAAGGTACGAAATAATTGTGAATAGTGAACGATAAATTACAAATATTTTATTACCTTTGCAAATAGAAACAAAAATCTATACTTATGATAACGAAGCCGTTAGTCAGCGTTATTATCCCCAACTACAACCATGCGCGGTTCCTCAGGGAGCGCATCGACAGTGTATTGGCACAAGACTATGACGACTATGAGATTATCCTGCTCGACGACCACTCGACGGACGACAGTGCCGAGATCCTGAAGAGCTATGCGCAGAATCCGCACATCGCGCACATCGTGTTCAACAAGCAGAACTCGGGAGGTCCCTTTGCCCAATGGAGCAAAGGCATCGCACTGGCCCGTGGCGAATACATCTGGATTGCCGAGAGCGACGACGTGGCCAATCCGCGCCTGCTGGGCACGCTGATGCGCGAGATCAGCAAGTACCCCGATGCCGTCGTGGCCTTCGCCCACTCCCAGCTCATCGACAAGAAGAGCGACAAGCTGCCTTACGGTTGGCACGACGAAGACACCGAGGAGGTGTTCGTTTACGACGGCCACCAGTTCGTCATGAACAAGATGCTCACCAGCAACTACATCTACAACGCCTCCATGGCGCTGTTCCGCAAGTCGGCCTACGAGATGGTTGACACGGGTTTCGTGCGCTACAGCTACTGTGGCGACTGGGCCTTCTGGATAGACCTCAGCCTGAAGGGCAAGGTCATCGAGGTGTGCAGCGTCCTGAACTCCTATCGCCAGCATAAGGGACAGACCACCCTGGAGTCTGTCAAGTCGGGCGTCAAATGGATTGAGATGGGCCATGTCCTGAAATATGCCGCCAACCTCCTGAACTTGTCAACCCTGCAGCGCCAGTGTCTGCGCGGCCGCTATACCAAACGCTTCCGCAAGGAGGAGATACCCAACAAGGAAGAGGTGCTGGCCCAGCACCGCGAAGTCTTCGGCGGTTCGGCGTGGGACATCTGTTGTTATGAGATTGGTAAACTATTCAACTTCCTGAAGTCATGAGCATGCAAGAGAATCCTTTGGTCAGTTGGATAGTCGCCGTCTATAATACGGAACGCTATCTGGAACAGTGTCTCCGTTCCATCGTGGAACAGACCTATCCCCACTGGGAACTGCTCGTCGTGGATGATGGAAGCAGTGACCGCTCACTGGCTATCAGCCAACGCTTCGAGGAGCAGGATAGCCGCATACGGGTCATTGCCCGTCCGCACAGCGGCAAGCCCGACTGTTGCAACGATGCCATCGCCCAGGCGAAAGGACAGTTTATCGGTTTCATCGACAGCGATGACTGGATAGAGCCAGACACCACGCAGGTGCTGCTCGATGCCATCCGCGAGACCGGCAAGGACTGTGCCTCCTGCGGATATATGAACGAGTTTGTCGGCGAGACGGTCTATGACCCCGTCTGTCAGGAGCAACAGATGCTCAGCCGCAGCGAGGCCGTGGCCATGATTTACAACCGCCGTCTTTACGGCTATCTCCACGGTCGCCTCTATCGCCGTGAATTGTTGGTGGAGCCTATTCCGCAACTACCACGCTATGAGGATTTCGCCGTCATCTACAAGTGGCTGTCCCACGGCAACGGCCTGACGCTCTGTCCGCGCTTCCTCTACCACTATCGCCAGCGCATGAGCAGCATCATGAACAGCGACAACGACCACATGTTCGGATTCATCCCCCTGTTGGAGGGCTGTTTCCACTATGTCAAGGACAACCACCTGCTGCCGGAGAAGCAGAACAAGTCGCTGGTGGTACGCAACTGCATGCGTATCGCCAAGGATATCGCCCGCCGCACGAGGGGGCCCGAGACCTATGAGCGCCTGAAGATGATTCGCCGTGTCATCCGCCGTATGCAGCCTGCATCCCGCGAGATCGTAGGCACCAAGCGCTATTGGCGTATGCACCTGCTGCTGGTCAGCATCACCGCCTTCGAGTTTGTCATGCGCCTGCGCCACCTGTATATCAAGGGCAACAGGAAATCGAAGAAAGTGTACTACGAATAAGCATTGCGCCATGGCCACCGTCTCCGTCATCATGTCGGTCTATAATACTGCGCGCTATCTTCGGGAGAGTGTGCAGTCTGTCATGCGACAGACCTATACCGACTGGGAACTGTGGCTGATAGACGACGGCAGCACGGACGAGTCGGCAGCACTCTGCGACGAGTTGGGGGCGCAAGACCCTCGCATCCAGGTCGTTCACAAGGAGAATAGCGGACAGGCCGACTCCCGCAACACGGCCATCGACAAGGCCCACGGCGAATACATCTGCTTTATCGACAGCGACGACTGGATAGAGGTCACCATGCTGGAACGGCTGAAGACGCTGTTGGACGACACACAGGCCGATGCCGCCGTATGCAGCTACTACGAGGAATATACGGACGGGCAGCGACACATCCACAACGAACACACGGGAACGTTTTCGCGCAAGGAACTGCTTCCTATCTACTATATGCACCAGAACATGACGACCTTCGTCATCTGGGGCATGCTCATCAAGAAGTCACTGCTCACCCCGAAGATTCCCCTGCTCCGCTACTGCGAGGACACCGCCATCATCATCCAGTGGATCAGCCAGGCCCGGTGCATCACCGTCTGCGACGAACCCCTCTACCATTACCGCATGCGTAGCGGCAGTGTAATGCATATCCGGAAACAGGCCGAGCGCGCCACGGTCAACCTGGAAGTCATCGCCATCCGCAACGAGTATGCCCGCAAGCACCAGTTGCTGGCCGACGACGATATCAACCGCCACGATGCCCTGGCCATCCTCCACACCACCCTACAGTTTGTCAGACGCTGTCCGTCAGCCACCGAGCGCGAGCAAGTGGCACTGTATGCCAGCCACCTCTTGGACCAACTAAGAAACACAGACTATGGCATCCTCAAGAAGCGCCCACGCCAGCGCCTCCTGCTGCTATACCGTCATCCACAGCGTTTCGCCTGGCAGCAGTACCTGTCAGGGCTTTTCTCCTTCCACGAACACAGACGCAGTCGCGCAACGGGAGGACTCTACGAATAATAATTCCTACGATTTAAGCAGTTGCTGGAACTTCTCTACCTGCACCTGATCAGAATAGCACTGACGGAGACTGTCGGCACGCCGTTGCAGTTCTTCGTCAACAGGAGGACATGTCAGATGCTGTCTGATGGAAGCCGCCAACTGCTCTACAGAGTGTGGATCAAACAGCGTGGCACAGCCTTGCGTGACTTCCCGCAGTGTCTCAATATCAGAAACGATGGTTGGTATCTTGTTAAGGATAGCCTCTACGGGGGTAAATCCGAAACCCTCCATGAACGAGGGCGACACAAAGAGTCGGGCATGACGGTACAACCATGCCATCTCCTCATTGCTACGGAAGGCACGGTCAAAGTACACGCGGTCCTCGATGCCGAGGTCGCGGACCAGAGGCGGCAACAACTCGTAGTCTGGATTGCGGTTACCCTTGAAATAGAGTTTCAACGTCGGAAACTCGTCCTTTAACTGTGCGAAGGCCTGTATCAGCGTCGTGGCATTCTTATAGCGGAAAAACGAGTTGACGTCCAGAATGTATTCGTCAAAGTCGGCTGGGAAGTCGGCCGGTTTCACGGCGTCATAGTTCATATGGCTGACCGAGTTGTAGATGAGGTGCGACGACCGCAGGCAGAACCAGTCTACCGCTTTCTTAGTAGCTTTAGAGATGGACACCAAGGCGTTCATCCGACGGTATTTCTGCCAACAGCGGAAGATGTTCTTCAACGACTTCATATTCTTCTGCGTCGCCCACTCTATCTTGATGCCCTGCAGGTCGTGGATGACACCGACATGTCGGAGACAATAAGAGAAATCGATCAGTGGACCGTTGGCAAAGGGCGATATGCATACATCGTACTCCTGGATACGCTGACAAGTCGCCTGGTCCGTGGCCATCCAGCGCTTGATGCCCATGTTATGGTTCTGGGCATGGTGCATCCAGTGACGCATGTCGTCACCTACCGCGATGTAGTCAATGTCTGCCTTGATTTGTGAACGGATATAGCCCTCTTGGTCGGAAAGTCCAATGACAGCTAACTGTGCATCAGAGACATAACGGGCAAAACTGCTGATCAGTTCGAAGCAATAGATCTTAACACCTGCCGGTTCGGGTTCAACAATATAGAGGAGGTCGAAGAGTATTTTCATCAGACAAACTGGAAATCAAATAAAGAAAGATACTATCAAGGCCAGCAGTTCTGCGGCACAAACAATCATGAAGATGCGTAGCAGGCGTAGGTGCTTACGATTTTTCCGTGAAACTTTCTCCAACGAGGCAGCCATCTGCTCTACCAAACCGAAGTCTCTGTTGTGACAACTCTCGAAGATGGCCAGCATACCAGGTTTCAGTTCTGACATACCAAAGGGCAACTGATTGTCTTCCAATGCGAAGATACCCCTGTAGTCGAAGATGATATTGCCGACAATTTCAGCAATCTTCTCATGGTGGTATATCACTTTCATGTCACGCGCTACATAGATGCCATAGCCCTTTTCACGGACTAACTTGTTGAAACCAATATGCTCACACAGGCTACAGTTGATGGCCTTGAGGGCCTCGTTCTGCGCGATGGCATAACGCGCACCGGCAATAGCTTCGTAGCGGTAGATACCTATGCCGTTGAATGCCGACTCGCAGGGCAGGTAGTCATGGGTCTTAAGACCAAGGGTCATTTGATAGGCCACCTGGGGATGGAACTCACCAGTTACGACATAGTCGCCACGCTTGAGATAGTCGTCCCCCTGAGCAACATATGCAAAGGAGTCATACTGGAAAGGACTGGGATACACCTTTCCGTCAGGAGCATCCCAATAGACGATACCGTTGGCGAAGAGACCACCCCAGTCGTCGGGGGCTTTCTCGATAGCCTGCACCATAGATGCAGGTGAGAAATCCTGTATGTCTATGTCGATGAAGCAGAATACGTCAGGAGAAAAACGCTTCTCAACCTCGTCCATCACGCGATTGCGCAGGCGGACCATTTTCTCGATACGCAGAGCGCCCTTCTCTGGATGGGGACATTTGACGGGGAGCAGGGGTTTCGGGGCTTCAATGCGTTCATTGAGGTAGATAACATGGGGATTATTCGTACTCCATGCCATCACTTCCTCGGCGGTACCATCCTTACTGTCATTTTCTAGTATGATGACGTGGTAATCTTTAAAGGAACTTCCGAGTTCTTCCACCTTCTTCATATTTGAGCGCAGACTCTTCACACAGTCACGCGCCAGCACACCAACTACCAACGTTGATTCAGATGGGATAATCTTCTTCCTGTTATTCATAGACAAACTTATCACTTACGTTGCAAAGATAATAAGAAAAGAATACAACGCCAAACATTTTAAATAAAAATTTTGCATTTCTGTTTATATTTCGTACCTTTGCACGAAAGAAAACATACCTTTTCATCGAATCATACACATGATAAAATTCACAATTGTCACAATTAATTACAACAACTATGAAGGTTTGAGAAAGACATGCGAAAGCGTAGCCGAACAGACCTTCCAAAACTTTGAGTGGATTATCATTGACGGCGGCAGCAAGGATGGCAGCAAGGAATATGTTGAACAATTCCGACGCAAACCCGACTACTTCGTCAGCGAGAAAGACGCTGGGGTCTATGATGCCATGAACAAGGGTATCGCCGCTGCCCATGGCGAATATCTTCTGTTTCTGAACAGCGGTGACTTCTTGGTCGATGGCAACGTTCTCCAACATGTCATTGACAACTGGCAAGAAGCCGACATCGTCTATGGCGATGCCTTCTTCTGTCGGGGCAGCGAGGAGCACGAAGAACACTATCCTGAATATTTTTCCTTATACGACTATTGGCGCATCTACACCATGTGCCACCAGGCCACCTTCATCCGCGCCAGTCTGTTGCAAGAAAGAGGATACGACACGAATTACCGCATCGTAGCTGATTTCAAGCGCTGGATAGAGTGGAAACTGGAGGGGCGCAGCTTCTGCCACATTCCCGTCACCATCTGCCGTTACCAACTCGACGGCATCAGTTCCACCAATCTGGAACTACATCATCAGGAGCACGACCAGGTGATGAAGGAGCTGCTGTCTCCTGTCATGTACGAACAGATGGAATACATAGACCAGCTGAAAGGCCATTATGAGGAGGTACTCAGAAACCGTGACCAGGAATTGGCACGACGTGACCAGGAATTGGCACGACGCGACCAGGAGATAGCCAACCTGCATACGGAGATTGGCGACAGAGACAACACTGTTCTCTCGCTACACAACGAATTGTCTTTCTGGAAAGGCAAGAATCTCAAGCACCTGAAAGAAGTCCGTCTCCTCAGTTATATCTGCATCGGCGAAACCGCTATCCTGCTATCGGCACTCTTGATTTACCTCACCACATAAAAGGCATATCTGCCCCAACAAACCGAACAAATGATGAAAGTATTCTATGATGGTCAGGCTTTTGACATGCAGATGCATGGTGGTGTATCGCGCTATGTCTCGGAAATATACCGCAACCTACCGGCCGGCGTAGAAGCCGTCCTGGGCATCATGGAGTCGGACAACGTCTATCTGAGGCAGATGGGTTTCCCGCAGGGCGGAGACACTTACCGCCAGTTCATTGCGGCGCGCAACTTCCCGATGAAGCGTTTCCTCTATCGGGCGTACTACAACATCAGCTACGGACACCCGGAACGTTGGGATCATACGCCAAAACTGAATCAGCTCTATTCGGAACGCCTGCTGAAACGGAGAGACTTCGACGTGTTTCATGCCACCTATTTCGACGGCTACTTCCTCCCCGTATGGGGCGACAAGCCTTTCGTCCTGACGGTCCATGACATGATTTCGGAACTGTTTCCCCAATACTATGAGCGCGACCACGTGCTGGTGAGGGGCAAGCAACTGCTCATTCCCAAGGCCACCCACCTCATTGCCGTCAGCCAACAGACCAAAGAGGACCTGATACGCACCATGAACATCCCGGAAGACAGGATTACCGTCATCTACCATGGTGTCGATGCCACGCCCTACACGCCGTCCGTGCTGCGCCCCTTCAACGAGGAGTACATCCTCTATGTCGGCGAGCGCCACCTCTACAAGAACTTCAAGGCCTTCTGCCGGGCAGTAGCCCCCGTGCTCCAGCGTCATAAGCAGCTGATGGTGGTATGTACGGGAAAACCGTTCTCCAAGGAAGAGCAACTGCTGATGGAACACTATGGCGTAGCCAACCGGATGAAGCAGGTCTTCGTGGAAACCGACCAGGACTTCATGGACCTTTACCACTATGCCGTGACCTTTGTCTATCCCTCGGCCTACGAGGGTTTTGGCATGCCCATCCTCGAAGCCTATAAGGCCGACTGTCCCGTGATGCTCAACCACGCCAGCTGCTTTCCTGAGATTGCCGGCGATGCTGCCGTCTATTTCCACATCAGCGACGAGGCATCAGACTTTGAGGAGCAGTTTGAGACCCTCTACCACTTGAACAGTCGGGAGCGCCAGAGTCTGTTGGAGAAGCAGCGTGAGCGTCTGAAGCTATACTCCTGGCAGAAATCAGCCCAGGAGCATGCCGCCGTCTATCAAAAACTGCTCGGACAGTTCTAAAAGCGCCAAGATAATCAGTATATTTTGTGAATAGTTGGTTCTCTGAATGTCACAGAAACCCGTAACCATCTTATTACAAGTGCGTTACGTGTGACATTCGTTTTTTACCCCACCAACTCTCCGCTCCGTATGGCGAGCGTGCGACGAAGGTCGGAAGACCGTGCGACCCGTGTCGGAAGGTCGTGCGACCCGTGTCGGAAGCTGAATCTAAGCGGTGATTAGACACCGCTTTACGGTGAACAGCTGTAAATTCAGCGGGAAAAGTTTGGTAGCCTGCCGATTTATCGCTATCTTTGCAGCAGAAAAAAGACAGAGCTATGCAAGTCATCAAGACCCACATCGACGGTGTCGTCATCATTGAGCCCCGCATCTTTGAAGATGCGCGCGGCTACTTCTTTGAGTCCTTCTCGCAGCGGGAGTTTGACGAGAAGGTACGTCCCATCCACTTTGTACAGGACAACGAGAGCAAGTCCAGCTATGGCGTCATGCGCGGCCTGCACTTCCAGCGCCCGCCCTATACGCAGAGCAAACTGGTGCGTTGCGTGAAGGGTGCCGTGCTCGACGTAGTGGTAGATATCCGCAAGGGCAGTCCCACGTACGGTCAGCACGTCGCCGTGGAACTGACGGAGGACAACCACCGACAGTTCTTCGTGCCCCGCGGCTTTGCCCACGGCTTTGCCGTACTCAGCGAGACGGCCGTGTTCCAGTATAAATGCGACGAGTTCTACCACCCCGAAGCCGACGACGGCATCAGCATCCTGGACGACTCGCTGGGCATCGACTGGCGCATCCCCACAGACCAGGCCATCCTGTCGGAGAAGGACACGAAGCATGCCCTGCTGAAGGACTTCGACAGTCCGTTTGACATTCACATTGACTTATATTAAACAATAGCCCATGAAAGGTATAGTGTTAGCAGGTGGTAGCGGTACGAGGCTGTATCCTATCACGAAGGGTATCTCCAAACAGCTGATACCCATCTTCGACAAGCCCATGATCTACTACCCCATCTCGGTACTGATGCTGGCAGGCATCCGTGACATCCTGATCATCTCGACGCCCCACGACCTGCCGGGCTTCAAGCGCCTGCTGGGCGACGGCAGCAGTTTCGGCGTACACTTCGAATATGCCGAACAGCCCTCTCCCGACGGTCTGGCACAGGCCTTCATCATCGGTGAAGAGTTTATCGGCAACGACTCGGCCTGTCTGGTACTGGGCGACAACATCTTCAACGGCAATGGTTTCAGCGCCCTGCTGAAGAAGGCCGTGGAGGATGCCGAGGAGCACGACAAGGCCACCGTCTTCGGCTACTGGGTCAGCGACCCCGAGCGCTATGGCGTAGCGGAGTTTGACAACGACGGCAACTGCCTGAGCATCGAGGAGAAACCCGATCACCCGAAGTCCAACTACGCCGTGGTGGGTCTCTACTTCTATCCCAACAAGGTGGTGGAGGTGGCCAAGAACATCAAGCCTTCGGCACGCGGCGAACTGGAGATTACCACCGTCAACCAGCACTTCCTGGAGGAGGGCAACCTCAAGGTGCAGACGCTGGGGCGCGGCTTTGCGTGGCTGGACACCGGAACGCACGACTCGCTGGCAGAGGCTTCCACCTATATCGAGGTCATCGAGAAACGCCAGGGGCTGAAGGTGGCCTGTCTGGAGGACATCGCCTACCGCAAGGGCTGGATTGACGAGCAGAAGATGCGGGAGAATGCCCAGCCCATGCTCAAGAACCAGTACGGCCAGTACCTCCTCAAGGTCATCGACGAAATCAAACGGACGGGGAAATCAGGGCTCTGACTTCCCGCAGGTTTTCCATACCCCAAAATATAGTGTCACGCCTAACCCGCTTACGTCGAGCAGGTTAGGCGTGACAGTGATATTCGTTTTTCAGCGCAATTACAACTGTTGCATGTCGTAGAGACGCTTGTAGTAGCCGTTCTTCTCGATGAGTTCCTCGTGCTGGCCGGTCTCAACGATCTCGCCCTCATAGAGCACGTGGATGATGTCGGCATTCTTGATGGTCGAGAGACGGTGGGCGATGGCGATGGTGGTACGCGACTTCATCAGTCGGTCGAGGGCCTCCTGTACCAGGTGCTCCGACTCGGTGTCGAGGGCCGAGGTGGCCTCGTCGAGGATGAGGATGGGCGGGTTCTTCAGGATGGCGCGGGCGATGCTGACGCGCTGGCGCTGACCACCCGAGAGACGGCCGCCGCGGTCGCCAATCATCGTGTCGTAGCCGTTCTCCGACTCCATGATGAAGTCGTGGGCATTGGCTATCTTAGCTGCCTCGATGACCTGTTCCATGGTGGCGTTCTCCACACCAAAGGTGATGTTGTTGTAGAACGTGTCGTTGAAGAGGATGGCCTCCTGGTTGACGTTACCGATGAGCTGGCGCAGGTCGTGAACACCCACGTTCTTGATGTTCTTGCCGTCGATGAGCACCTCGCCGCCCGTCACGTCATGATAGCGCGGAATGAGATCGACGAGCGTCGATTTACCAGAGCCCGACTGTCCCACGAGGGCTACGGTCTTGCCCTTGGGCACGGTGAGGTTGACGTGCTTCAGCACCTCGCGACCCTCGATATAGTGGAACGATACATCCTTCAGCTCCACCTTGTCCTCAAAGTCCTCCAGGGGCTCGGGATTCTCCAGTTCCTTGATGGGGTTCTCGGCCTGCAGGATATAGTCGATGCGGTCCATGGAACCCAGACCGATGGGGATGTTATAGGTGGTACGCGTCAGGTCCTTGATGGGGTTGATGACGCTGTAGAGGATGACCATATAGAAGATAAAGGTGGCGGCATCGATGAAGCCGTGGCCACCCAGGATGAGCCAACCGCCGAAGAGCATCACGATGACGATGATGATGGTACCCATGGTCTCTGACACGGGGTGGGCGGCGTTCAGACGGCGCGACATGCTGATCATGCCGCGGCGGAACTCGTTGTTGACGAAACGGAAACGGCGGTTCATCTTCTCCTCGGCGATGAAGGCCTTGACGATGCGCAGGCCGCCCAGGGTCTCCTCAATCTGTGCCATGATCTCGCTCAGTCCGGCCTGAACGTTGATGGACTGGTTCTTCAGCTTCTTGCTCACGGTACCCATGACGAGGATGGCGGGAACGGCCACGAAGAGTACGAACAGCGTGAGCTGCCAGCTGACGGTGAAGAGGGTCGTCAGACAGACGATGATGGCAATGGGCTGGCGGATGAGGTTGTCCATACCGCTGGTAATGGAACTCTCCACCATCTGTACGTCGGTGCTCATGCGGACGATGATGTCGCCCTTGCGCTCAGAGCTGAAGAAGCTCAGCGGCAGGCTCAGAATCTTGTTGTAGAGCTGGGTACGGATGTCGCGTACGATACCCGTGGAGAGCGGCACCATGATGTTCATGGAGGCCCAGTAGCCCGTACACTTGATGACCGTCATGACGATGAGCAGTACGCCCATGATGCACAGCGTGATGAAGGCACCATACGACGTAATCAGTTCCTGCACCCAGGCATAGCCGTTGTTGACGATGATCTCCTTGTTCAGCGTTCCCCACGTCCACTCCTTGTAGGTATATACCGTCTGGTCTATCTTGAAGAGGATGTTCAGGATAGGAATCAGCACGACGAAGGAGAACACGTTCATCCACTGGGAGAAGATGTTCAGGAAGACGGCACCCACGATGTACATCCGGTACGGATACATATAGCGCCGCAGCACCTTGAAGAATTGTTTAAGCATGTTGTATATGTTTTGCCTGCAAAGTTACGAATAAAAAATGAATATCTTGCTATTCTCCCATTTTTTTCGTATATTTGCAGGCAATTGAAGAAGTTATAAACCAATAAGTTCATCGGCAAAAGACAATTATTCTCAAAGCTCTGCCACAGATTGGCGTACCCTTAATGTACTTTTGCAGAAAAATCAAAGAAACATGGACAACAACAGAGGACAAAGTTTGATAACTAAATACGTCTGGGTGATAGAAACCATCTATCACAGACGTAAGATCTCGTTCAAGGAACTGAACAAGTTGTGGCTTCACGATGACATCAGTAGGGGTGTGGAAATTCCCAAGCGCACCTTCGATAACTGGAGATATGTCATCTGGGATATGTTCGGCATCAACATCGTCAATGAGAACCATGGTGAGTACCGCTATTACATAGAGAATGAGGAGGACATCAGTAAGAACGGACTTCGTTCCTGGCTCTACAACACGTTCTGCGTGAGCAATGCCTTGGCAAACAGCCAGAGCATCAAAGACCGTATCATTCTGGAATATGTTCCGTCAGGGCAAAATCACTTACAGCCCATCATTGAGGCCATGAAGGAAAACCGTGTACTGAACATGACCTACCACAGTTATTGGAAGGATGAGGAGAAAAACTACGACGTGCAGCCGTATTGTGTAAAACTGTTCCGTCAGCGATGGTACATGGTGGGACGAAGCACTGATCCGTACTATTATAAAAACGGGCCGTTCGTCTATTCCCTTGACCGCATCAAACATCTTCATACAACAGATGAGACCTTTGAGATGCCAAAGGACTGGACAGCAAAGGACTTTTTTGACGGTTGCTTTGGGATCATTGCTGAGCAGTCTATCAAGATTCAGCCAGTTAAGTTAAAGGTTTCCGCAGGACAGGCCAACTATATCCGTGACCTCAAGATGCATGAGACTCAGGAAGAGATAGAGCGCGACGAGGAATACAGTATCTTTACTTTCAATCTCCGTCCCGAGTTTGACTTCCAACAGGAGTTGCTTTGGAATGGTGAAGACATGGAAGTACTCGAACCCCTCTGGCTTCGTAAGGAGATTGGTGGTAAGATAAAGAGAATGTGGAATAAATATAAGTAGGACTGACTATGATAGAAATGGTAATTAGTGATGTAACCCTGAAGTATCTTTGCCAGAAGTATCGTCATGACATTGGTATGGGCACCAACAAATTCTTGCCTGGCATGAAAGTCCGCTATGTTGCAGCCAACAAGAAATTCGGCTATGCATACTTCGGAGACTTTTTCTTCTTTGGCGATGACTTCTATGTTTGGGAGCAAGACGACAAGTATGCCGAAGACCATAATCAGGATGTTGTAGAAGCCGTTTTTGGCGATAAGTGTGAAGGGCGTGGCCATGCCCGCAGAGTTCTCTTTGCAGGCGTTATGACGCCTTTCAAAGACTGTAATGGCGAGAATATCTATACTGGCGATGTTATCCAGATAGAAAAGGAAAATGAGATGACAAAGTCTCTGGCCATAGGAGCATGGAGTCTTGAAGATGGCAAGGGCGAGTATTGCTTCATCCTTGACAACCACAACTGGGAATTGGAGAGTTGTATCCGACAACACTATCAATTGACACGTGTTGGTACAGTGTTTTTCCAACTGGATGCAAGTGATTATATTGGTGTCAACCAGCGTGTCATGGAATTCAACGGCTGGAGAGATACGGAAGAAGAAAGACAGGAGAAAGTATTAATGGCAAAATACACGCCCAACTTCGACCAAGAGTTCTGGAAATATAGAGGACTTGAGATTATGGGTGTAGAATACGATTGGAGATAATGATTTTAATCATAGAAAAATATAATAATAGAGATATGAGTAACAATAACAGTATAGACAAGCAAGAGAAGCAGGCCCAAAAGGCACGTTTATGTGCTATGGGTGAGAACTTGGTTATAACACAGCTGTTGCAAAAGGGATGGGATGCATTCAATGCCAATTTCTCTTTGAATAACTACAAATCTATTGATATAGTCTGTATAAACAACAGAATTCCTGAAAGCACTGAACATTGGTGGAAACCGAAAACATCATTCGTTCAGGTAAAGACAAGCGTAGAGAATAATATCACTACAGGATTCAGTATGAAACAGGCTTTAGACAAAGATTATTTGTGGAAGATGGTTAAAGGCCCATACGTATTTGTTTCAGCCATAAAGGACAAAATAACGAATCAATTCTCCTTCCGTTATTTCATTATACCAAGAAGTGTATTTGTTAAGTTACTCTATATATCGAACGATTTTTATATCAACGTTATACATAAAAATGAAAATATGGTATTAAGTGCACCTGCATGTATTTCTATCAGTTGGCTAGAGGGTGGGCAAGAGTTCTCTCCAATGCATAAGACTCATTTCGATAATCCTCTTGACATATCATGTGAAAACGAATGGCGGAATATTTGGGAGGACTGAATCATGCAAGACTTTGCAGCTATAGATTTTGAAACAGCCAATAACGAGCGCTCATCTGTTTGCTCTGTTGGTGTGGTTATAGTGCGTGACGGCGAGATAGTAGATACGTTCTACTCGCTCATCCAGCCTGAGCCGAATTATTATAATTATTGGTGTAGCCAGGTACATGGCCTTTGTCAGGAAGATACAGAGGATGCTCCAGTATTCCCGAAGGTCTGGGCGCAGATAGAGCCTTTGATAGAGGGGCTGCCACTTGTGGCACATAATAAACCTTTCGATGAAGGTTGTCTGAAGGCCGTATTCCGTGTTTATCAGATGGACTACCCAGACTATGAGTTCTACGACACACTTGCTGCATCACGCAGAGCTTTCCGTTACCTAGAGAACCACCAACTGCATACCGTCGCTGCCGAGTGTGGATACTGTTTGGAGAATCACCATCAAGCTTTGGCAGATGCTGAAGCATGTGCATGGATAGCTAGAGAAATACTGTAATATAATAGACAAACATTATGGCCAGTATAGAGCACGACCTATTTGAAGAATGGATGGGATTGTTACAAGCTAAACATCCAGAACACAGTTTCATGTTCGATGGTATTGTCTGCCAGGAAGAATGGGACAAGGCAGATAAACATATACTTCTCGTTCTGAAAGATTATAACGAGAAGAAAAAACCTATCACACTTGACAAAATTAACATAGAAAACCCTGTAGGAATTTTTAATCTGCGTAAACATTTAAGAGTAGGAATCGGGTCAGATAATAAAAATGGATGGAAAGTGTGGGATAATGCAGCACGATGGGTTTATGGCTTGAGTAGATTGACAATTGATGATTATCCTTCTTTTGAAAAAGCCAATCCACAAGGTGATAGTGATCACCGTTCTTCAAACTTGAAGAAGGTTGCAGTCATTGATGTGAAAAAAAAACCGGGGACATCTAGTTGTAACAAAGCCAAGCTCATTAAGTTCTTCAAAGAATATCCCGAAAATATTTTATTCACAGCCAGACAGATTGCGCTCTATGGTCAGCTCGATTATATAATCTGCTGTGGTTCCGGCGTGTTTGACATCTTCAAAAAGATTGTCAAGTCCGATGTTTTAAAGGATAAGTATAACATCGTAGTCAAGACATCTGATTATCTTGTTACGGAAAACGGTACTGTGATAGTCAATTATATACATCCCTTGTTGTTAGGCAAAGGGATGGGAAAGAAAGATGCGTACCTTATCCTAATGAAACTTGTACAAAAGATATTGCAAGCAAAGAATGGCTAAATATATCTCCTACACCGACCACTACAAAGAGTTTTTTTCTCGAGTAAAGTCCGTTAAGGATACGCTATGTGTTGGCACCACCGACATCAAAGGCCTTTATGTGGAGGAAGTGTAAGCGCAAGGACCTTTGTCCAGATCCAATAGCATAATTTTTCCAAAAAATCTCACTTTTCTTTGACCTCTGCCACCAGTTGGCGGAGGTCTTTGTTTTCTTTGCACAAAAATAATGTGAGCTATGATTGATATACATGATTATGACATCCAATGCATCGAGAAAGAAATCATATGGAAGTACGAAAAAACTCCATGTGATTATCCTGACTGCGACTGTTTATTGTCCTTACGAAAGGATATGATAAACGAAAGGGTTCTTGCACATCAGGAAGAAATCCTACCAGACATCATTGCATTTAATGATGCATTAACAGCCGCCCTGAGGGAATTATATGACAAGGCACATGGTATCTGGGACAGCATCAAAGACAATGCAGATTTTAAGGATGCTGAGATTGAGGCGAAATGCTATCTCAGCTACGACTACCCGATACTTCATCCCGTTCAAGGTGATGACAGGCAGGATTTGTGGTCTGCTATCTGTGACACTGGTTGGAACAGATTATATGACAATGGCGTGTCGCTGAGGAGTCTCTTCATCCCTCGTGATTACGAGTCATTCGAAAGCTTCATCGGAATGGCTGATGATTATAACAATTGGAATGAAGGACTTGACAGAGAACTCACTAAAGATTTGCACCTTACTAGTGCTTTCCACAACCTCTATGAACACATGGAATTCGCAATTACAGACTTCATCTATGTACGTGAGTTTGAGTTAGAAATCAACATTGAAATCCATAAAAGTGTATAATATGAATGATATTATTACTAATCAGTTTATTAACGAGGTGTTGAATTCAACAAATATACTCGTCAATATAGATATTGATGATTTCAGAGACATTTTTCAAGAAGGTGAAGAGCTCCACACATTTGAAGTATCTGTATCCGCTAATAAAGAAAACAGAATGCAACTATTGATGGAGCAGATAAAGAAGTGCTCCAAATGTTATGAGCCATATAATCGCGCTCTGGTATTTTTCTATTTCCCTGATCTTCAACCATTGCTGATGGAAGAACTGAAGCCACTTAACGAATGGATTGAGACTGTACCAGGAGAGTTTATGATTAAGTGGGGAATGGCAACTTTTCCTTCACCAACGGTTAGGGCAATAGTGGCATTGAGTTATGGCATATGATTCTGAGAAATGGGCTTTGTCATTTTATGGAGTGATTGACGAACAATTTGCTGTTGAGACTGATTTGTTCCAACTGCATATTCATAGGGACTGTGATATAAAGAGTCTCGTTACGAAAAGGAGTGAAAGATTTCTTGATATCTATATACCGCAAGATTGGAATATGGAAAAGTATCAATATCAAGAAAAACTGCGTAGATTGATGCTGGCCGAAGTTAAGTGGCAAGCTAAGATAATCCTTGCCCAACGGACACAATATTATGCCAAGCAATATGACATTCCCTGTGAGCAGGTTGAATTGGAAACGCGATACCATTATATTGGAAGATGCGATAGGGACAAGCAGATGATAAAATACAATCCCTGGGTTATTTGCAGTTGCGATAAACAATATATCGACTATCTCGTATGCCACGAACTTGCTCATTTTTTCTTTCTTGCCCACAATCAAGAGTTCTGGAAAATTGCGGAACGATTATATCTCGGTTTGGAACTTGACGCTCAGACTACTGGTGAAACAATTCATAAGGTCAGGAATGAGTTTGCCAATAACATGGTTTTGATTCTCCTAAGATACTGGGGCCGGTATTCTTATCTGAAGTCCATTTACCACAATGGTCTTGTCAAACATAAGACACCACTTGTAGTTCCAAGCATCAAAGAAACCCCAAACGGGAAAAAGCAAGATGCTATTTTCACAACCTTTGAAATCAAATACTGGAGATAATCAATTGTCTGTTCTTCGTAACAAAATCTGTTTTCTCTATTTACATCCCTTTGATTAAAAAAGTATAATTAATAGCACATATTACAACTGATAGTTGTTTTTCTCGTTATTATTTCATATCTTTGCGCCAGATAAAACGTGTAACGTATGACATTCGACAAGATTCTCGATAATAACACCCTATGGGCAGTTCGCTACGATGGTGTGGCAGACAATGCCTTAAAAACGCTCTTCGACCAGTGGAGCGATCCTGAGTGGTTGGTCGATTTCTTCTTGGCCAACATGGCAGACTTGGAGTCGTACTTCAAGATTACAGACATCAATCAGGCTATCTACGATACCATCGATGACAACCAGCGCATACAGTGCCTAATTCTTGATATATCGCCAGAAGCTGACCTCGACAAGATTTTCCGTCCGTTGGAGAATAGTCGCACGAGCGAAATGCTGTTGGGCAAGGAGAAGGCCAGAATCAAAGAGCGCCCGCAACATGCTTCATGGCTTCGCATCTATGCCATCAAGCTAGAACCAGGATGCTATATCATTACTGGCGGCGCTATCAAGCTGACACGTACCATGCAGGAGCGTGAGCATACGCTGAATGAACTGAACAAGATGGAGCAGGTTCGCAACTATCTGATTAGCAATCAGGCTATTGATGCTGATGGATTTGTGGACTTCCTGTCAGAACTATCATAAAAAAAGGAGGTAATATGAAAAAGAAAACACAAGAATTCCTTGAAGCTCACAAGAGCGACACGTCATCCACATGGCGCGAGGAGGCAGAATGGAGGCGCGACAACTGGTCGTGGCTGCGGCACTCACAGAAGATTGCCGTAAAGGTGCTGTTGCAGATGAAGCAGGAGGGACTGACGCAGAAAGCCCTCGCTGAACGCATGGACTGCACCCAGCAGTACGTGTCGAAGATTCTAAAGGGTAAGGAGAATATGTCACTTGACACATTGTCGAAACTGGAGGATGCACTTGGCATCAACCTGATTTACGACGAGCAGGTGGCATATCCCAACATGGTAGCCGAAGAGGTATTCGCGTGAATCTAACCCTGGATTAGTCAGTCACGATGGCATTGCCGCAAATGAAGAAGAACTACCTACTGGAGCCGCTGCGCGGACAACGGACACTAGTGAGAAAATATTTTTATTTCACAAACTTTTCGAAAGAAAAATACATCAATGCTCCGGGCACAACGCACAAAAAAATACTATACCACAGTGGGGAGTACCTCACTGTGGTATAGTAACAGAAGAATCAAAAGGAATCTATTCCATTGATTTTACGTCTGCCGTCATTTTGTCTATCACCTCTATCATAGGAGGAATATCTTCTTGGATAGTTTTGAAAACGACATCAGTATCTATCTCAAAATAGTGGTGCGGATTTTGTCTCTCATACGCATAACACCACTCCAGTATATCTCTGGGTACTTTGGGAGTAATTCTGAATGTGTTAGTTTGTCAAGTCCCTTTACAGCCTCCCCTAAGGCTATAAGGTTCATACATATAGCATCAAGGCGCATCATACCATCCTGAGAATGAAGGAACTCATCGGGATTAGAAACGACAGCTGTACGTTCCAGGATGGTATCAATAGCAGTACGAATGTTTTTCAAACTATCTAAAACTAATTCGCGATCAAACATAATATGCCTCTTTTTGAATTCTTTGTTTCAATAATGCGTTCATGTTGTCACGCATCCTTACCAAATCTACATTACATCCCAAAAGGTGTTGCAACTCTTGCTGCATATGATCTATTGTTAGCAATGACATTGGAGCACCCTCGTAACAAACATCTACGTCGCTATCCTCCGTCTGCTGACCACGTGCGACGGAACCAAACACACCAATTCGGGTTAGTCCGTAATGGTTTACAGCTCTCGGCTTAAATGTCCCAAGTAATTGAATTATTTCAGATCGAGTTTTCATATTCCTGTCTTTTCATATTTCACAATGGAATTCAACTGAGCAAACAAAGAAAATATCTGCGCACCGGAATCAGCGCAAAACATCAAGAGTCGCTGCAAAGATAGAGATTATTTTTGAAAACACAAAATTTTAAGTTCTTTTTTTGGACAATTTCATAACAGGAAGAACCCTATGGACAGTCTGTTCTTCGTAACAAAATCTGTATTCACTATGTACAGTAACTACTCAGTACCCCCTCATAATAATGGTCGCTTCGCTCAAAATTATAAGAAAATTTATTTCAAAATTATAAGAATAATGGGCATGCATAGCCTTTTTTGATAATTTTCTATCCAATTTTCTTATAATTTTGAGGCCACAGGCCGACCCAACAATAGGGGTGCTGAGTAGTTACTATGTACATCCCTTTGATTAAAAAAGTATAATTAATAGCACAAATTACAACTGATAGTTGTTTTTCTCGTTATTATTTCATAACTTTGCGCCAGATAAAACGTGTAACGTATGACATTCGACAAGATTCTCGATAATAACACCCTATGGGCAGTACGCTACGATGGTGTGACAGACAATGCCTTAAAAACGCTCTTCGACCAGTGGAGCGATCCTGAGTGGTTGGTCGATTTCTTCTTGGCCAACATGGCTGACTTGGAGTCGTACTTCAAGATTACAGACATCAATCAGGCTATCTACGATACCATCGATGACAACCAGCGCATACAGTGCCTGATTCTTGATATATCGCCAGAAGCTGACCTCGACAAGATTTTCCGTCCGTTGGAGAATAGTCGCACGAGCGAAATGCTGTTGGGCAAGGAGAAGGCCAGAATCAAAGAGCGCCCGCAACATGCTTCATGGCTTCGCATCTATGCCATCAAGCTAGAACCAGGATGCTATATCATTACTGGCGGCGCTATCAAGCTGACACGTACCATGCAGGAGCGTGAGCATACGCTGAATGAACTGAACAAGATGGAGCAGGTTCGCAACTATCTGATTAGCAATCAGGCTATTGATGCTGATGGATTTGTGGACTTCCTGTCAGAACTATCATAAAAAAAGGAGGTAATATGAAAAAGAAAACACAAGAATTCCTTGAAGCTCACAAGAGCGACACGTCATCCACATGGCGCGAGGAGGCAGAATGGAGGCGCGACAACTGGTCGTGGCTGCGGCACTCACAGAAGATTGCCGTAAAGGTGCTGTTGCAGATGAAGCAGGAGGGACTGACGCAGAAAGCCCTCGCTGAACGCATGGACTGCACCCAGCAGTACGTGTCGAAGATTCTAAAGGGTAAGGAGAATATGTCACTTGACACATTGTCGAAACTGGAGGATGCACTTGGCATCAACCTGATTTACGACGAGCAGGTGGCATATCCCAACATGGTAGCCGAAGAGGTATTCGCGTGAATCTAACCCTGTGATTAGTCTGTCACGATGGCATTGCCGCAAATGAAGAAGAACTACCTACTAGAGCCGCTGCGCGGGCAACGCACACTGATGGGATTCATGGTGCTGATGTGCTGGTGCATCACCGTGGCCGGGAACCTTGTGGGTGCCAATACCGACTGGTTCCTGTCAGCCTTGCTACCGCTCTTCGACTGCTACCTGGCATGCGTGCTGGCGTGGCTGTTGCAGAAGGTGAGGATGGGGTGGCTGGTAACCGTGGCTGCCGTGGTGCTACTGGGCGGTGAACTGTTTACGGTGGTGTATCACCACTCGAACTACTCGGTACACGTCATGCAACTCATCATGGAGACCAACGGCCAGGAGAGCAGCGAACTCCTGCAGACGGCCCTGAAGTTGCCACTGACGTGGGGTGGCATCGCACTGACAGCGGCCTTGGGAGGCCTCGCCTACCTGTTGGGTAGATGGTCGCGGAAAACGTTCCGCTACAAGCGCGTGGCGGTATGGGTGGTCATGCTGCTGATTGGCTGGTCGGGTATCCGTCAGGTGTCGGCATACAGCAAACTGATTCACTGTTTCCGCTGTCAGGATGCCAGCGAGTGCGCCAACCCGCAATATGTGCCTCACCTCAATACACCAGGGGTACGCTTCCTATATGGTCTGGCCTTTAACAGGGCTTTCTACCGTGAGTTGGACGTACTGGAGCAATCGGTGGCGCAGACAACGGTAGATAGTTGCAGCTACCGCAGTCCGCTGATCGTACTGGTCATCGGCGAGTCATACAGCAAGCACCACAGCCAGCTCTACGGTTATCCACGGCCGACGACGCCACGGCTGAAGGTTTGGGAGGAGCGCGGCCAACTGGTGATCTATCAGGATGCGGTATCGCCGTATAACTTCACGTCGAACGCCTTCCGAATGATGTTCTCCACCTGGGATGACGACGATCAAGACAGTTGGACGGCACACACGCTGTTCCCAGCAGTGTTCAGGAAGGCAGGCTATGAGGTACACTTCGTCACGAACCAGTTTACGCTGGCCCAGACGGACCTATGGAGCATGGCGGGCGGTACCATCTTCAACCGCCAGGGACTCTCGGACCTGCAGTTTACTACGCGCAACGCCAACACCCACCAGTACGATGAGGAACTGCTCGGCGACATCCCCGAGACAGACAGTCTGGTGGCGCACCCCACCCTGCTCATCGTCCACCTGATAGGTCAGCACGTGCAATACTGCGACCGCTATCCCCCAGAGTTTGCCTATTTCCAGGCTGCCGACACACAGGTGTCCTTCGGTGGCCGACAGGGTCCGGAGACGGTGGCGCACTATGACAATGCTACCCGCTATAACGACTACGTGGTGGATAGTTTGCTACAGCGACTGAAAGACCAGGACGCCATCGTGCTCTATCTCTCCGACCATGGCGAGGAGGTCTATGACTGGCGCGACCAGTTTGAGCGCACCAACGAGGAGGAGGTACTGCCCGAGGTGGCCCACTATCAGTTTGAGATTCCCCTGATGTTCTGGATGTCAGAACGCTATCTCCAGACACATCCGGAGGTTGCCAAGGCCGTACGGGATGGGGTCCGCAAGCCGTTTTTCAGCAGCGACCTGCCCCAGGTGCTGTTCTACTTAGGAGGTATCCGTACGCGCGAATACCATGAGCACCACAACATCCTCTCACCAGAGTATGACATGAAAAGGAGAAGAATGCTGAGAGGAGAAGTGGAATACTCTGACTTATATAAACCCCGCAACTCCTGAGTATCACTCTACCGTCAGACGGTCCTGCGTCATACGCTCCATATACTGCTGGATGATGGCTTTCAACTCGCGCTCCATCTGAGCAAGTGACGAGTGATGAGTGATGAGCGATGAGTTGGCAGCGGCCTCGCCGTGCTGGAGCAGGTTGTCCTGCATCAGCGAGTCGGTAAGAGCATAGACGGCCTTGGTGTGCTGACCGTCGAACTGTAACACATGACCATGCTTGACATACTGGTAGATACCACCGAGGTAGTTGACGGCCCACGTATCGTCAGCAGGGGTGTTCAGCAGGTCGATACCAAACCCGAAGTAAGGTTTCTGGTATGACAGCATACCCATCAGCGTAGGCAGAATGTCTATCTGCTGGGCTATCTTGTCCTGCATCTCGGGATGCTGGTCGGTGACACCGGGAGCAAAGATAACAATGGGCGAGGCGAAGCCGCCAAGGTCGGTCTGGTACTCCAAATGGTCGGAGAGGTTGGTATGGTCGCTGGTCAGCACGAAGATGGTATTGCTGAACCATGGCTGACGACGGGCGGCCTCAAAGAAGCGGCGCAGGGCCATGTCGGTATAGCGGATACACTTGTGGATGATGATGCCTTCCTCGGGATAGACGTCCTGATACTTCTCCGGCACGGCATAGGGATGATGACTGCTGGCCGTAAAGACGGCAGTCATGAAGGGCTGTTTCATCTCGCCCATCTTGGCGGCATAATACTGCAGGAACGGCTCGTCCCAGATGGCCCACATGCCATCGAAGTCGTCGCTGCCGCCAAAGCGGGAGTCTGCCTCGTAGTCCTCACGACCATAGTAGTGCTGGAAGCCCGTGCTGCGGGCAAAGGCCATAAAGCCCATAGAACCGCGCTGGGCACCATGGAAGAAGGCGGTCTGGTAACCCTCGTCGGCCAGGAGGGAGGCGATGCCGCCGACATGGTTCATGGAGGCAGGCGTCAAGAAGAAGGGTTCCACGAACATGGGGATACTGCTGAGGACAGAGGGCATGCCATCGATGCTCTTACGACCGTTGCAGTAAGAGTATTTAAAGGTGATGCTCTGGGCAATCAGTGAATCAACAAAGGGGGTATAGCCCTGGTAACGGCCATTCTCCAAGGTTTTGTTGAGGGCACCGATATACTCACGGCCAAAGCTCTCGACGATCAAGACGACAACGTTTTTCGGGGGTACGGGGGTGCGGGGGTACGGGGGTACGGGACGGTGCACGGGGGTATAGACGGCATCCATCTCCTGGACATCGTCGAAGTATTCGGGCACGACGAAAACGTCCTTACCGATGGTGCGATAGAGGGAGAAGGGGGTATTGAGTACGAGGGCGGCCTCGATGGGACGGTCCACATACTGATTGGCATTGGAGATGGTGATGGGGCGCACCGCCGTGGCAAAGCCGCCACGGATGCCGGCCACGACAAAGGGGGTCACGGCGGCAAGCGACAGGAAGGTGGCCAGGTCGTAACGCCACCAGAGCAGGTCACGGCGCTGCAGGTCGGTCGTGCGATAGAGTCGCCAGAGGGCCCAGACAACCACCACGAACAACAGGACGAGGTAGAAGTGGCGGACGGCCTCGGTCAGGAAGATGCCGCCGAGGTTGCCTTCGTTGTCAAACTCACTGAACACCGTGGTGGTGGTGCGCCGCATGGTAAAGCGGAAATAGACGGCATCGCACAGGTTGACGGCAAAGGCCAGAGCATTGACGGCCACGAACACCACGCGACAGACGCGCTGATAGATGCGGGTCTCCTTAAAATGGAGGGGGAAGAGCATCAGCACGATATAAGGAATATGGGTCACCAGGATGGCCGAGGTGTCGAAGACCAGACCGCCCCATATCATCTCCAGACAGTGGGAAAAGGAGAGGTTCGGGGCGAAATAGCTCCAGTTTTCCAACAGATAGACGATACGGGCCAGGAAGTACACCACGTATGCCAACAGCAGGTTGTACAGCGTAGCTGCCAAGGGTGACAGCAGTCCTAAGCGGCGGAGGCTCCTATTCATGGGCATCTAATTGTTTTAAGTCCTTGGTGGTAGCCTGGAGGATGGCCTTCCCCACCCGTTCCAGACGCTCGGTGTCGCTGCTCAGCGTACGCATGACGCCATCGTTGGTCAGGTCAAAAGCCATAAAACCCGTGGAATCGACGACCGTGAATCCGTTGTTGAAGTTATGGACGGCAAAGGGATAGCGATAGGCCCGACTCAGCACGTTACGGCTCCACACATAGCCATCATGGGGCAGTCCCAACTGCGCCAACAGGGTGGCGACGAGGTCCGTCTGGTTGCATATGGTCTCCACGCGGAGGGGACGGCGGACGGCGCCACCGACCCAGACCAGGGGGATGCGGTTGCGGTCAGGATGGGTCTCCTCATGGCCGAAATGATAGGTGCTATGGTCTGGCAGGATGACCAGCAGGGTATGTTCCCACTGAGGGGTCTTGCGCAGACGATCGACCAGATGGCCGATGCAGTGGTCGAGGTAGTAGAAGGCATTCTTCACGGTATCGGGCAGCACGTGCATGGGAACATCCCACGGCTGGTGGCTGCTCAGCGTGGAGAAACCGATAAACTGGGGCTTGCGGTGCGGACGCATGAGGTAGTCATAGACGGCATCGAACATGATGTCGTCACGGACGCCCCACTGCGAGGTGCCCTGCTCCTGGACGGAGAAGTCCTTCTTCCATGTCAGCGCCTCGAAACCGGTAGCGATGAGGTAGCTGCGCATATTGGTGAAGTTGATGTCGCCGCCATAGAAGTAGTGGGTCTCGTAGCCCTCAGCACGGAGGTCAGCGGCAATACCGGGAAGACACTGGGTCTTCTTGGGCATCTTCATGACCGACGAAGTGGGGAACGACGGATAGCCGCTATAGGTGCACACCGTACCACGGTCGGTGCGCCAGGTATTGGCATAGCAGTTGCTGAAGTTTACACCTTCGCGTTTCAACTGCTGCAGGCGGGGCATGGCATCGGCAAAGATCTCACCGGCACTCTCCATGAGGATGACCACGATATCGGGACGGCGCACAGAGAGCAGGGTATCGGTGACGTCGGGGGTCGCCGGGTACAGGCCGTCCATCAGGCGGTCGCACTCGTCCTCCGAATAGAAATCGTAGTCAACGATGTGATGGGCAGTTTTCTCAAAGGACGCCATGAAATTGAATACGGGATTGACGGCGGCATGGTTCAGGAACTGGCGCTGAGAGAAATAGACCTGGCCGACATTGGTGGTTGACTCGTCAATACCGCCACGGATGCCGATGACCATCAGGGGGGTGAGCAACAGCGCATACAGGGAGGCCAGCCAACGACGGCGCACAGGTTGGAAGCGGTAGCGCAGCCAGGCATAGAGCTGATAGATGACGCAGACGAGCAGGACGAGCAACAGCAGTCTGACCAGAAGGTATCCGGCAGACACGCTGGCCATGGCATCACCCGGGGTTTCCAGATACTGCAGACAGGAGGCATCCAACTTAAACTGCCAGAAGGGATAGAGACTGGTGTCGGCGACGAAGGCCAGCGAGAAGGCCACGGCCAGCACGGCATAGTAGATGCGCAGTACCCAGCGGGGCACAGAGACCCAGACGGACGTCACACAAGTCAGGAAAGGTACGATGAGACAGTAGAGTGCCGTACTCAGGTCCAGCGTCATTCCGTGGACCAGCACGTCCCACATGTCACCGACCGTGACGGTCTCGTCACCTGATGCCGCCCACATGAAGACGACCTTGGCAACCAAGAACAGGAGGACCGTCAATCCATAGACCTGGAGAAGATAAGCACCGCGTTGCAACATATCGACAGAGGATTATTCGACAATCTCACCCAACAGGGTGGCACTGGTGGAACCGGTGATGCGCACGCGGACGGTCTCGCCGATATGGTGGGCACCCTTGTCAACGACCACAGCCTTGTTCTGCTCCGTACGGCCCATGAGTTGCTCACGACTACGCTTGGAGAAGGCTTCCAACAAGACGTCGAACTCCTTGCCCTCGTCACGCTTATTGGACTGGGCAGACAATTCCGTCTGCAAGGCGATGAGTTCGTTGAGGCGGCGGATCTTCTCCTCCTCGGGAATATCGTCGGGCAGATGCTTGGAGGCATAGGTGCCTGGGCGTTCAGAGTATTTGAACATAAAGGCGGAGTCGTAGCCTACCTCACGCATCAGCGACAGCGACAACTGGTGGTCTTCCTCGGTCTCGGAGTGGTAACCCACAAAGATGTCGGTGGACAGGCCGCAATCAGGAATAATCCGACGAATGGCTGCCACGCGGTCGAGGTACCACTCACGGGTGTACTTGCGGTTCATCAGTTTCAAGATACGGTCGGAACCGCTCTGTACGGGGAGATGGATATGCTTGCAGACATTGGGCACCTCAGCAATGACACGCAGGGTCTCATCGCTCATGTCCTTCGGATGGGACGTCGTAAAACGGACACGCATCTGCGGAGCCTCCTCAGCGACAAGCCTCAACAACTGCGGGAACGAGGTTCCCTCGTTTCCCTGATATGAGTTCACATTCTGGCCCAGCAGCGTGACCTCCTTGAAGCCACGGTCGCGGAGGTCGCGGACCTCACGGAGGATGCTCTCCACATCACGCGAGCGCTCACGGCCACGCGTATAAGGCACGATACAATAGTGACAAAAATTGTTGCAGCCACGCATGATGCTCACAAAGCCCCCTATCCTGGCGCCATGGAGGCGCTGTGGAACGATATCACGGTAGGTCTCGGTGGTTGACAACTCTATGTTCATGGCCTGATGACCCGTCTCGGCCTGTGCAATCAGGTCCGGGAGCGACAAATAAGCGTCAGGGCCGGCCACCAGGTCACAGTGATGGTGCTCCAGCAGGTCGTCCTTCACACGCTCGGCCATACAGCCCAACACACCGATAATCAGGGGATTCTCTACAGCCATTGCGCCACCATCTTTCTTACGCTGACGGCGCAGCGCATCTAAAGCATCCAGTCGGTGGATAATCTTCTGCTCCGCATTGTCGCGGATAGAGCAGGTGTTCAGGAATACGGCGTCAGCCTCGTCGAGGCTCTCCGTCGTCTCATAGCCCGCCATCTGCATCACGGCGGCAACGACCTCTGAGTCGGCTACATTCATCTGACAGCCGTATGTCTCAATATACAGTTTCTTCATCAGCATGCAAAGGTACACATTTTTCCCGACTTAGCAATTCTTTTACAAGAAAAAAGTGCCGTCACCATGATGGCGACGGCACTTGGAATATCCTCAGTAATACGATGGTTACTGCTCGTCAAGGACGGCCTCTTCTGCGAAGTCAAGGACGTTCTTCTTATTAGCCTGCATGCGCTCGTACTCTTCCTTGGAGCCGACGATGATCTTCTCGAACTCGCGCAGTCCGGTACCGGCGGGGATGAGGTGACCGGCAATCACGTTCTCCTTCATACCCTCCAGACGGTCTTCCTTACCGCGGATAGCAGCCTCGTTGAGCACCTTAGTAGTCTCCTGGAAGGAGGCTGCCGACATGAACGACTTGGTCTGCAGGGCGGCACGGGTGATACCCTGAAGGATCTGGGTCGATGTTGCGGGCACGGCATCGCGAACCTGTACGATACGGAGGTCGCGGCGCTTGAGCATGGAGTTCTCGTCGCGCAGTTTGCGGGCAGTGACAATCTGACCCTTCTGGAGGTTCTCGGAGTCACCGGCATCGATGACCACCTTCTTACCCCAGATGCGGTCGTTCTCCTCGGCAAAGTCGAGTTTGTCGATGATGTCCGACTCCAGGAACGAAGTGTCACCGGGATCATTGATCTGTACCTTGCGCATCATCTGGCGGACGATAATTTCAAAGTGCTTGTCGTTGATCTTCACACCCTGGAGACGATAGACGTCCTGCACCTCGTTGACGATGTACTCCTGTACAGCCGTGGGACCCTTGATGGCCAGGATGTCGTTGGGCGTAATGACACCGTCAGAAAGCGGTGTACCGGCACGCACGGCATCGTGTTCCTGAACCAGGATCTGCTTAGACAGCGACACGAGATACTTGCACTGCTCACCAGTCTTAGAGGTGACGATAATCTCACGGTTACCACGCTTCACCTTACCCATGGTGACCTCACCGTCGATTTCAGAGACGATGGCGGGGTTCGACGGGTTGCGAGCCTCGAAGAGCTCGGTGACACGGGGCAGACCACCGGTGATATCACCACCCTTGGCAGCAGCACGAGGAATCTTGACGAGGGTCTCACCAGTCTTAACGGTCTGACCATCCTCAACGACGACGTGACCGCCTACGGGGAAGTTGTAGGTACCGACAACATCGCCATTGGCATCAACGATGTCGCAGGTGGGAACCCTTGACTTGTCCTTCGACTCGGTGACGATCTTCTCGGTCAAACCGGTTGTTTCGTCAGTCTCGGCACGGAAGGTGACACCCTCGATGACGTCGTGGAACTTCAAGGTACCGGCGTATTCGGTAACGATGACGGCATTGAACGGATCCCACTGGGCAATCTTGTCACCCTTCTTGACGGTCTCACCATTCTTAAAGTACAGTGAAGAACCGTAGGGGACATTGACGGTAGAGAGCACGATCTTCGTGTTGACATCCACAAAGCGCAACTCACCCAGACGGCTGACAACCATCTCGCAGTCGCGGCCATCCTCATCGAACGGTACGGTACGCACCTCTTCGAGTTCGATCTTCGAATCGTTCTTGGCAACGATGCTGGCATTGGCAGCAGCATTGGCAGCCACACCACCGGCGTGGAACGTACGCAGTGTCAGCTGAGTACCCGGCTCACCGATAGCCTGTGCGGCGATGACGCCGACGGCCTCACCCTTCTGGACCATCTTACGGGTGGCGAGGTTACGACCATAGCACTTCATGCAGACACCATGCTTGGATTCGCAGGTGAGTACGGAACGAATCTCGACACTCTCAATGGGAGAGTCTTCTATGGCCTGGGCGATGGACTCGGTAATCTCCTCACCGGCAGCTACCAGGAGTTCACCGGTAGAAGGATGGATGATGTCATGGACGGACACACGGCCCAAGATGCGCTCAGAGAGCGTAGAGATGACCTCATCGCCATTCTTCAGGGCAGTGCAGACCAGACCGCGCAGTGTACCGCAGTCTTCCTCGTTGATGATGACGTCGTGTGATACATCCACGAGACGACGTGTCAGGTAACCGGCGTCGGCCGTCTTCATGGCGGTATCGGCAAGACCCTTACGGGCACCGTGGGTAGAGATGAAGTACTCCAGCACGGACATACCCTCCTTGAAGTTCGACAGAATCGGGTTCTCAATAATCTGAGCGCCCTCGGCACCAGCCTTCTGGGGCTTGGCCATCAGACCACGCATACCAGAGAGCTGACGGATCTGGTCCTTAGAACCACGGGCACCAGAGTCGAGCATCATGAACACAGCGTTGAAGCCCTGGTCGGCCTCGGTCATCTCCTTCATCAGCACATTGCCGAGGTCGTTGTTGATATGGGTCCAGGTATCGATAACCTGGTTATAACGCTCGTTGTCGGTGATGAAGCCCATGTTGTAGTTCTCGGTAATCTGACGAACCTCCTCATTACCCTTCTCGACCAGGTCTTTCTTGGCCTCGGGGATAATGATGTCATCCAGGTTGAACGAGAGACCAGCCTCATAGGCCATGCGATAACCAAGGTTCTTGATACCATCCAAGAACTCGCAGGCCTCGGCGAAACCAACGTTCTTGATGACGTCGGCAATGATATCGCGCAGGCTCTTCTTAGAGACAATCTTGTTGACGAAGCCTACCTCCTTCGGGATGATGCCGTTGACGATGACACGACCGACAGAGGTCTCCACCATGTGCTTGCAAGGCTTGCCATCGACGATGTCATCGACCATTACCTTCACCTGGGCATGGAGGTCACACTTACCCTCGTTGTGGGCAATGATAGCCTCTTCGGGACCGTAGAAGGTCAGACCCTCACCCTTGGCACCCGGGCGAATCTTGGAGATGTAGTACAGACCAAGCACCATATCCTGAGAAGGCACGGTGATAGGAGCACCATTGGCGGGGTTCAGAATGTTGTGGCTCTGGAGCATCAGAATCTGTGCCTCCAGGATAGCCTCGTTAGACAGGGGAAGGTGGACAGCCATCTGGTCACCATCGAAGTCGGCATTGAAAGCCGTACATGCCAACGGATGCAGCTGGATAGCTTTACCCTCGATCAGTTTAGGCTGGAAAGCCTGGATACCCAGACGGTGCAGTGTCGGTGCACGGTTGAGGAGCACGGGATGACCCTTCATCACGTTCTCCAGGATGTCCCAGATGACGGGCTCACGGCGATCGACAATCTTCTTGGCCGACTTGACGGTCTTGACGATGCCGCGCTCGATGAGTTTACGGATGATGAACGGCTTATAGAGCTCGGCAGCCATCAGCTTCGGCAGACCGCACTCACCCATCTTCAACTCAGGGCCGACGACAATTACCGAACGGGCTGAGTAGTCAACACGCTTACCGAGCAGGTTCTGACGGAAGCGGCCCTGCTTACCCTTCAGGGAGTCAGAGAGGGACTTCAAGGGACGGTTACTGTCGCTCTTCACAGCTGAAGACTTACGGCTGTTGTCGAAGAGAGAATCGACGGCCTCCTGCAGCATACGCTTCTCGTTGCGCAGGATGACCTCGGGAGCATGGATCTCCATGAGGCGCTTCAGACGGTTATTGCGGATGATGACACGACGATAGAGGTCGTTCAGATCGGAGGTAGCGAAACGGCCACCATCAAGGGGCACGAGGGGACGCAACTCGGGAGGAGTGACGGGGATAATCTTCATGATCATCCACTCAGGGCGGTTAATACCCTTCTCAACGGACGAGCGGAAAGCCTCTACCACCTGCAGACGCTTCAAGGCCTCGTTCTTACGCTGCATCGACGAATCGCTGTTGGCACGGTCGCGCAATTCATAAGACAAGGAATCGAGGTCCAGACGGACGAGGAGGTCATAGATAGCCTCGGCACCCATCTTGGCGATGAACTTATTGGGATCGCTATCGTCCAGATACTCGTTCTCGGCAGGAATCTGATTGTCAATGATATCGTTGTAGTCGTCCTCAGACAGCAGGTCGTACATCTGTGAACCAAGGACAGGATTGCCGTCACCATCCTTCTTGTCGGCCATGATACCGGGCTGGATAACCACATAGCGCTCATAATAAATGATGGCATCGAGTTTCTTGGTGGGCATACCAAGCAGATAACCAATCTTGTTAGGTAGCGAACGGAAGTACCAGATGTGGGCTACGGGAACAACGAGTTCGATGTGACCCGTACGCTCACGACGTACCTTCTTCTCGGTAACCTCTACACCACAACGGTCGCAGACGATGCCCTTGTAGCGGATGCGCTTGTACTTGCCACAGGCACACTCGTAGTCCTTCGTAGGACCGAAGATGCGCTCGCAGAACAAACCGTCGCGCTCGGGCTTATAGGTACGATAGTTGATGGTCTCAGGCTTAGTGACCTCACCAAACGAGCTCTCGAGGATCTCCTCCGGCGAAGCCAGTCCAATGGTAATCTTCTGGAAATTACTCTTTATCTTTGAATCTTTCTTGAAAGCCATATACTTATTTACTATTTGACTATTTACAATTTACGAATTACCATTACTTAGTCCATCTTAATGCTGAGACCCAGACCCTTTAACTCGTGGAGCAACACGTTGAGAGACTCAGGAATACCGGGAGTAGGCATCGGTTCACCCTTGACGATGGCCTCGTAAGCCTTGGCACGACCGACGACATCATCAGACTTGACGGTCAGGATTTCCTGCAGCACATGGCTGGCACCGAAGGCCTCCAGGGCCCAGACCTCCATCTCACCAAAGCGCTGGCCACCAAACTGGGCTTTACCACCGAGGGGCTGTTGCGTGATGAGTGAGTACGGACCGATAGAACGGGCGTGCATCTTGTCTTCTACCATATGGCCGAGCTTCAGGAAGTAAGTGATACCCACGGTGGCAGGCTGGTCGAAGCGCTCACCGGTCTCACCATCATACAGATGGGTCGAGCAGAGGCGCGGCAGACCGGCCTTGTCGGTCCACTCTGCGAGGTCCTCCAGTTTGGCACCATCGAAGATAGGCGTAGCGAACTTCACACCGAGACGCTTACCGGCAGCACCGAGGATAGCCTCGAAGATCTGACCGAGGTTCATACGCGAAGGCACACCCAACGGGTTCAGTACCAAGTCCACGGGACGGCCATCCTCCAGGAACGGCATATCCTCCTGGCGTACCACCTTAGAGACGATACCCTTGTTACCATGGCGTCCAGCGAGTTTGTCACCCACACCAATCTTACGCTTCTTGGCCACATAGACCTTGGCCATCTGCAGGATACCAGAGGGCAGCTCGTCGCCAATGGTGATAGCAAACATCTTACGCTTCGTCTCGGCATCGAGCAGCTTGTACTTCTTCATGTAGTTGATGATGAGCTTGGCAATGAGCTCGTTCTTGTGCTCATCATTGGTCCAGTGGCTAATCTGGATGTCACCATACTCGAGGTTCTTCAGGTTGGTCACAGTAAACTTACTGCCCTTCGAGATAATCTCGGCACCGGTGTAGTCCTTCACGCCCTGAGAGGTCTTACCCTTGGTGAGCGTCATCAGCTTCTCGACGAGGATGTCCTTCAGGTCACCGATCTTGGCTTCATGCTCCTCGTTGATCTTAGCCAGCACGATCTTGTCCTGCTGCTTGGTCTGACGGGTCTTGACGGCACGGGTGAAGAGTTTCTTGTCAATGATGACACCACTCAGAGAGGGGTTAGCCTTCAGAGAAGAATCCTTCACATCACCAGCCTTGTCACCGAAGATGGCACGCAGCAATTTCTCCTCGGGAGAGGGATCGCTCTCACCCTTGGGCGAGATCTTACCAATCAGGATATCGCCGGGTTCCACACGGGCACCCACACGGATGACACCATTCTCGTCAAGGTCCTTGGTAGCTTCCTCACTGACATTGGGGATATCAGCGGTAAACTCCTCAGCACCACGCTTGGTCTCACGGACATCAAGCGAGTACTCATCGACATGAACTGACGTCAGCACGTCATCACGGACAATACGCTCGTTGAGTACGATGGCGTCCTCATAGTTGTAACCCTTCCAAGGCATGTAAGCCACCAGCAGGTTGCGGCCCAGAGCCAACTCACCATTCTCGGTAGCATAGCCCTCAGTCAGGATGTCGCCCTTCTTGACGCGCTGCCCCTTGTCGCAGATAGGACGCAGGTCAATGGTCATATTCTGGTTGGTACGACGGAACTTGGGAATACGGTACTCTTTCAGAGCGGGTTCGAAACTGACAAACTCCTCGTCCTCCGTACGGTCGTAGAGGATGCGGATGGTAGTGGCATCGACATAATCGACAATACCGTCGCCCTCAGCCGTAATCATCGTGCGAGAGTCTTCGCAGACCTGTTTCTCAATACCTGTTCCAACGATAGGAGCCTCGTTATGCAGCAGGGGAACGGCCTGACGCATCATGTTCGATCCCATCAGTGCACGGTGAGCATCATCGTGCTCCAGGAAAGGAATCAGCGAAGCGGCGATAGAGGCTATCTGCTGAGGAGAGACATCCATCAGGTCCACCTGTGCGGGAGGAACAACGGGGAAGTCGGCATCCTGGCGGCACTTCACGACGGGACGGATGAAGGTACCATCGTCATTCAGCGGTGCATTACCCTGACCGATGACATGGCTCTCTTCCTCCTCGGCGGTGAGATATACGATGCTGTCGTTATTGAGGTTGGCCACACCATTCTCCACCTTACGGTAAGGAGTGGAGATGAAGCCGAGCTCATTGATCTTGGCATAGACACACAAGGACGAGATCAGACCGATGTTAGGACCTTCAGGACTCTCAATCGGACAGAGACGGCCGTAGTGTGTATAGTGTACGTCGCGGACCTCGAAACCGGCACGCTCACGAGACAGACCGCCAGGACCCAGGGCAGAGAGACGACGCTTGTGGGTCACCTCGGCCAGCGGGTTGGTCTGGTCCATGAACTGCGACAACGGGTTGGTACCGAAGAACGAGTTAATGACGCTAGAAATAGTCTTGGCGTTGATCAGGTCTGTCGGTGTAAACACCTCATTGTCGCGAACGTTCATGCGCTCACGAATGGTGCGGCTCATACGTGCCAGACCGATAGAGAACTGGTTGCTGAGCTGCTCGCCGACAGTACGCACGCGACGGTTTGACAGGTGGTCGATATCATCGACGGTGGCCTTTGAATTGATCAGCTGAATAAGGTACTTGATAATCTCAATGATATCTTCCTTGGTCAGCACGCGGACATCCATATCGGTGTTGAGACCCAACTTCTTGTTGATACGGTAGCGGCCCACATCACCCAGGTCATAGCGCTTGTCTGAGAAGAATAGGTTCTGGATAACCTCACGGGCACTGGCATCATCGGCCGGGTCTGCATTACGCAACTGGCGATAGATGTACAGCACGGCCTCCTTCTCAGAGTTAGACGGGTCTTTCTGCAGGGTATTGAAGATGATGCTGAAGTCCTGGGCAACGGCCTCATCCTTATGGACGAGAATAGTAGAAGCGCCACTCTCCAGGATGTCGAGCATGTTCTCCTCTGTAATCTCAGTCTCACGTTCCATGATAACCTCATTACGTTCGATGGAAACGACCTCACCGGTGTCCTCATCAACGAAGTCCTCGTTCCAGCTCTTCAGCACACGGGCTGCCAGCTTCATGCCTATCACCTCCTTCAGCGCCTTCTTGTTGACCTTCACCTCCTCGGCAAGATCAAAAATCTGCAGGATATCCTTATCGGTTTCAAAACCAATAGCACGGAGCAAGGTTGTAACAGGCAACTTCTTCTTACGGTCGATGTAAGCATACATCACGTTGTTGATGTCGGTGGCAAACTCAATCCACGAGCCCTTGAAAGGAATGATACGGGCGGAATAGAGCAAGGATCCGTTGGCATGGACGTTCTGACCGAAGAACACGCCGGGAGAACGGTGCAACTGCGACACCACAACACGCTCGGCGCCATTGATGACGAAAGTACCGTTGGACGTCATATAGGGAATAGGACCCAAGAAGACATCCTGGATGACAGTACCGAAATCCTCATGGTCGGGGTCTGTGCAATAAAGCTTCAACTTAGCCTTCAAAGGTACGCTATAGGTCAGGCCACGCTCCAGACACTCGTCAATGGTGTAACGGGGCGGGTCGATATAGTAGTCCAAGAACTCAAGAACGAAATTATTTCTCGTGTCGGTGATAGGGAAGTTCTCAGAGAACACCTTATACAAACCGTCATTCTTGCGTTCCTCAGGTGGTGTATCCAACTGCAAGAAGTCTTTGAAAGACTTGAGCTGCACATCGAGGAAATCCGGAAACGGCATCGGATTCTTGACGCTGCCAAAATTTACTCTGTTATCTATTACTTTTGAAGCCATAAAAATTGGTTGTTTTTTACTATAGTCACTATAGTCTCTATAGAAACTATAGCATTTTAGACAAGAAAATGGTCGGGAACCCTCTACTGGAGAGCTCCCAACCACGTTTGTTTATTGTTGTAATCTGAATTACTTCAGCTCAACGACGGCACCAGCCTCTTCGATAGCCTTCTTCAGGTTCTCAGCCTCGTCCTTGCTCAGGCCTTCCTTCAGAGTAGAAGGAGCACCATCAACGAGATCCTTAGCTTCCTTCAGACCCAGACCGCAAGCTTCCTTCACGGCCTTAACGACCTGCAGCTTAGCAGCACCGGCCTCCTTCAGAACAACGTCGAAAGAAGTCTTCTCCTCAGCAGCGGCAGCTTCGCCACCAGCAGCGGGACCAGCAGCAACAGCAACAGCTGCAGCGGCGGGCTCAATTCCATACTCGTCCTTCAGGACAGTTGCCAACTCTTGTACTTCTTTTACTGTGAGGTTAACCAACTCCTCAGCAATAGCTTTAATATCTGCCATTTTATTGAAATTTTAATTGTTTTTTAATGTTAATGTTACTTATTTTCGCTTATTTGTTACGCTCAGCGATAGCGTCCAGCAGGCCGTGAATCTTACCACCAGCGTTCAGTCCGGAAACAACGTTCTTGACCGGCGACTGGAGCAGAGCCACAACATCGGCAATAAGTTCGTTCTTGCTCTTGATAGATACCAGCTCTTCCAGTTTGTCGGCACCTACAAAGAAACCCTCTTCTGCATAAGCAGCCTTCAGGGCGGGGATGCCTTCCTTCTTATATTCCTTCAGGAGCTTGGCGGGAACATTAGCCGTCTGAGTGAACATCACAGCGGTGTTACCCTTCAAACTATCATACAGCGGAGAGAAATCGATCTCAGAGGCCTCGAAAGCCTTGTGAAGAAGGGTGTTCTTCACAACAACCATCTTAATCTCGTTCTTGAAGCACTTGCGACGGAGATTGCTAGTCTGCTCGGCATTCAAACCGGTAGTATCTACCAGATAGAAGTGAGCATACTCCTTCAGCTTCTGACCAAGTTCTACAACAATAGTATCTTTTAATTCCTTTTTCATGTCTTTAAACTTTTACGAGTTATTCAACTGATTTAGGATCTACCTTGATACCAGCGCTCATGGTGCTGGAGATAAAGATACTCTTCATGTATGTACCCTTGGCAGCAGCCGGCTTCAGCTTGATAATCGTCTGCAGGAACTCCTTGGCATTTCCGTAGATTTGCTCCGGAGTGAAGGTGATCTTACCGATAGAGGCGTGTACGATACCTGCCTTATCTACCTTGAAGTCAATCTTACCCTGCTTCACTTCCTTAACTGCCTTAGCAACGTCCATAGTAACAGTACCGCTCTTGGGGTTCGGCATCAAGCCGCGGGGACCCAGGATACGTCCGAGGGGGCCCAACTTACCCATGCAAGAGGGCATGGTGATAATTACATCAACATCTGTCCAACCCTGCTTAATCTTATCGATATATTCGTCAAGACCAACATAGTCGGCACCTGCTTCCTTAGCAGCAGCTTCCTGATCGGGAGTACAGAGAGCGAGCACACGCGTCACCTTACCAGTACCGTTCGGCAGCGATACAACGCCACGAACCATCTGGTTAGCCTTACGCGGGTCAACACCCAAGCGTACATCGATATCTACGGATGCCTCAAACTTGGTGGTGGTAATCTCCTTCACCAGTTCTGCAGCTTCCTTTAAAGAGTATGCTTTCCCTGCTTCAACCTTATCAGCTACCAACTTTTGATTTTTTGTCAGTTTACTCATTGTCTTAATTGAAGTTATTTGTTATTTACCAGGGAAGTCCCCTTTAACAGTGATACCCATGCTACGTGCTGTACCTGCAATCAGTTTCATAGCAGACTCTACGGTGAAGCAGTTGAGGTCAGCCATTTTGTCCTCAGCGATGGTGCGTACCTGATCCCAGGTCACACTGGCAACCTTCTTACGGTTAGGCTGAGCAGAACCACCCTTTACCTTAGCAGCCTCCATCAGCTGAACAGCTGCGGGAGGAGTCTTGATAATGAAACTGAATGACTTGTCTGCATAGTAGGTAATAACGACAGGAAGAATCTTGCCTGCCTTATCCTGGGTTCTGGCGTTGAACTCTTTGCAGAATCCCATGATGTTAATACCCTTCGAACCCAGAGCAGGTCCTACGGGAGGAGAGGGATTCGCTGCGCCACCTTTAATCTGTAATTTGATTAATCCAGCAACTTCTTTAGCCATTTCTGTTTGTTATTATAAAAATTGTATATATAAGCCGCGGGAGTGGAAGCCTCCTTGAGCCGTATATAGAACGGGCATACCGTAACTTACGCCCTATTCTTTCTCTACCTGAGTGAAGGCAAGTTCCAAAGGAGTCTTGCGGCCAAAGATCTTGACCATCACCTTCAACTTGCGTTTCTCCGTGTTCACCTCCTCGATGACACCGCTGAAACCACTGAACGGACCGTCAGCAACTTTGACCGTATCATCGACATTAAACGGAATACTCATCTCCACGTTCTCGATGGCAGTCTCTTCGGCCGTTCCCAGGATACGATTGATATCTGCCTGTTTGACGACCTGAGGATTGTCCATGCCTCCCAAGAAACCTAACACATTGGGGATAAAACGCAGCATATGTGCCACTTCGCCCTGCAAGGACGCCTGTACCAGCACGTATCCGGGCAAGAAGAGCTTCTCTTTGATGACGCGTTTCCCGTTACGAAGCATCGCATACTTTTCAGTAGGCAGAAGAACCTCACCAACGTGAGCTTCGAGCACATCGTTATGCTTCTTAGCAGCCTCGATGAACTCTTTCACTTTTCCTTCTTTTCCACTAACGGCACGAAGTACGTACCATTTCATTGCTGATGCATCTGCCATCGTCGTATCCGATTAATATTAGTTGGGATAAATAGAACTCATGACTGCCTTGAACGCAACGTCCATCAGCCATACAACTACTGCAATAACCAGCGAAGCCGTGAGCACTACAGCAGCACTCTGCGTCAACTCCTTACGAGTGGGCCACGTTACCTTGTGAGCCAACTCATCATAGCAAGCCTTACAATAATTAATAAACTTCTTCATAGTTTCTTTTCTCTTTGCACGGGAAGGAGGACTCGAACCCACGACCCTCGGTTTTGGAGACCGATGCTCTACCAACTGAGCTATTCCCGTAAATAAGCCCCCACCCGGAAGCGGGGGCTTGTTTTTATGAGGTTCTGTTTGTTGCGACTGAGTCGCAACCTACCGAACAATTAGTCCTCGAACACCTCTGTGATCTGACCAGAACCAACGGTGCGGCCACCTTCACGGATAGCGAAACGCAGACCCTTGTTCAGAGCAACAGCGTAGATGAGCTCAACGGTGATCTCTACGTTATCACCAGGCATTACCATCTCAACACCTGCGGGGAGAGTGATCTCACCTGTGCAGTCCATGGTGCGGAGGTAGAACTGGGGACGATACTTGTTGCCGAACGGAGTGTGACGGCCACCCTCTTCCTTCTTCAGGACATAGATAGAAGCCTTGAACTTCTTGAAGGGCTTGATCTGACCCGGATGGCAGAGCACCATACCACGCTTGATCTCGTTCTTGTCGATACCGCGGAGCAGCAGACCTACGTTATCACCAGCCTGACCCTCGTCAAGAATCTTGCGGAACATCTCAACACCGGTAACAACCGACTTCTTGTCCTCACCAAGACCGAGCAGCTCGACCTCATCACCAACGTGGATGACACCAGTCTCGATACGGCCGGTAGCAACAGTACCACGACCCGTGATAGAGAAGACGTCCTCAACGGGCATCAAGAAGGGCTTGTCGGTAGCACGAGGAGGCTCCTGAATCCAAGTGTCGCAGGTGTCCATCAGCTCCATCACCTTCTGCTCCCACTTCTCAACGCCGTTCAGAGCACCGAGGGCAGAGCCACGAATGATAGGAGTATCATCCTCGAACTCATACTGCTCCAGAATCTCGCGGACCTCCATCTCAACGAGCTCCAGCATCTCCTCATCGTCAACCATATCGCACTTGTTCAGGAACACCACCAGACGGGGAACGTTTACCTGACGAGCGAGCAGAACGTGCTCACGGGTCTGAGGCATAGGACCGTCAGTAGCAGCAACTACGAGGATAGCACCATCCATCTGAGCAGCACCAGTTACCATGTTCTTCACATAGTCAGCGTGTCCCGGGCAGTCAACGTGAGCGTAGTGACGCTTAGCGGTCTCATACTCAACGTGAGCAGTGTTAATGGTGATACCACGCTCCTTCTCCTCAGGAGCATTATCAATCTGGTCGAAAGACTTAACTTCAGAGAGACCCTGCTTAGCCAGTACGGTAGTGATGGCAGCGGTCAGAGTAGTCTTACCATGGTCAACGTGACCAATTGTACCAATGTTTACGTGCGGTTTGGTGCGCACAAATTGTTCTTTAGCCATAGCTTTTCTTTGTTTATTGTTTTATGAATGAAATATGCGATTTAAATCGTTTTCTCTAAGAGCTGTTACTGAGATTTGAACTCAGGACCTCTTCCTTACCAAGGAAGTGCTCTACCACTGAGCTATAACAGCGAGCGAGCGGAAAACGGGGCTCAAACCCGCGACCCCCAGCTTGGAAGGCTAGTGCTCTATCAACTGAGCTATTTCCGCAGTCATACTTCCTTACGGAAGTGGGTGGTGATGGATTCGAACCACCGAAGGTAAAAACCAGCAGATTTACAGTCTGCCCCATTTGGCCACTCTGGTAACCACCCTTTTGATGCCTCTCTCAGTTGCCTTCCCCAGAGCCTCTTGTCGGATTCGAACCAACGACCCCGAGATTACAAATCACGTGCTCTGGCCAACTGAGCTAAAGAGGCTTGCTACTCAAGCATCCGCTCCCCGATGGAGTCTTTATGTCGGAAAGCGGATGCAAAGGTAGGCATAATTTTCGAATTACCAAAACTTTTCGCGCTTTTTTTTATCTGTTGCGCAATTTTTCCTTGAATTTCTGCAGCTGGACCTTCATGGAATCCACACACAAATCGGTACTCTCCTCAAAAGAGTCACTGGTCTTCTCCACGAAAAGTGTAGTGCCGGGAACCATCACGTTCAGACTGACCTCTTTATTTAGGGCGGTGGCCGGTTTCACGACCTTACACTGGACTTCCACCTTCTGGATATCCTCGAAAGACTTCTCCAACTTGGCTACTTTCTTCTCAATGAACTGCTCCAGTTTCTCTGTAGCGTCAAAATGAATGGCTTGAATCTTAATTTCCATAGTTTTCTCCTGTTTTAAAGGTTAAAAAATTAGGTTAAGCCCGTGGATGGGCATTCTCATATACTCGTTTTAGTTGTTCAAACGTGGTATGCGTGTATATCTCGGTTGTCGCCACACTCTCATGTCCCAACAGTTTCTTGACACTCTCCAGGCCGGCGCCATTATTAAGCATGGCTGTGGCAAAGGCATGTCTCAGCACGTGGGGCGAGCGTTTCTTCATGGTAGTAACCAGCGAGAGCTGACGTTTAACGATGGTCTCCACCTGCAAGCGTGTCATCCGCAAGCCTTTATCGCTCAGCACGAGCGCGTCATCATTTCCGGGAAACGCCTCGTCGCGGCAACGGATGTAGGCTTTCAGCACGTCCTCCAGCTCTTTGCCAAACGGGATGATGCGTTGTTTGTTACGCTTACCCGTCACCTTGAGTTGATGGTTCACAAAGTCCACATCTCCATCGTTCAGCCCGATCAACTCCGCCAGACGGATGCCCGTCTCATAGAATAATATTATTAAGGTACGCGCGAGGACAGCCTGGTAACTATCGCCCTGCATCACCTCCATGTCTATGAGTCGGTCCATCTCCTCTTCACGCAGGAACTGAGGGAGCATCTTCTGTTTCTTGGGACCTTTGATGGCGTGAGCCGGATCAGTCTTCACCAGTCCTCGCGACAAAGCGAAACGAAAAAAGGAACGCACGGCACTCAAGCAGTTATTCACTGTGGATGCCATGTCGCCTTTATCCATCATACTCTCCATCCAGTCACGGATGAGGTCCGAGTCTACCGACTCCCAAGAGAGCTGACTATCTCTATTTTTGAAGTACGACTCAAAGTCCCTAAGACTCCTGTCGTACGTGCGCACTGTCAGTTCCGAGCGGTTCCGCTCATAACGCAGATAGTTCAAAAAATCTTCTCTCTCCATTCGCTGCATTGCTTTTCGGCAACGAATTTACGAAGAAAAAATCAAACCACCAAATTTTTGACGTTTTTTTACTCCTCGGTAGCGCGCATCTTCTGTACGTAAATAGCGTGCTCCATCTTCAGGCGCTTCAGTACAGAGGGTTTGTCGAACTGCTGACGTGAACGGAGTTCTTTGACCACACCTGTCTTCTCGAACTTTCTCTTAAACTTCTTGAGGGCCTTCTCGATGTTCTCGCCTTCCTTTACTGGTACAATAATCATTTTGTTTCTTTATTTTTAAGTTTTAAATTTGACATACTTCGGCACGATGCCGACAAAGCGGGTGCAAAATTACTACAATTTCACCAAACAGCCAAGTTTTTTCTCATTTTTTTCACTTTCAGCACCTAAAAAGGCACCGTTTGCCGTATCTTTGCGAATCCTGACACATGCTAATAGGATGCTCCAACACCATCGCAAAGGTACATAAAAACAATCCACTTTTGTCATATTGACTTTGCAAAGCAGAATGTTTTCAGAATTAATAACATATAATTTCTGCATATATCACGCATAATTCACAATAAATTTGTAACTTTGCAGACAGAAATTCAAAACGCAAGATATTATTATGGCATTTTTAACTAACGAGAAACTGACCATTGTCGGCGCCGCCGGTATGATTGGTTCAAACATGGCTCAGACCGCACTCATGATGGGTCTGACAAACGAGATTTGTCTATATGATGTATTCTCTCCCGAAGGCGTTGCCGAGGAGATGCGTCAGAGTGGTTTCGACAACGTCAACATTGTAGCTACCACGGATGCTGAAGAGGCTTTCCGCAATGCCAAGTACATCATCTCCAGCGGCGGTGCTCCCCGTAAGGCTGGTATGACCCGTGAGGACCTGCTGGCCGGCAACTGTAAGATTGCCGAGGAACTGGGTCAGAACATCAAGAAGTACTGCCCCGACGTGAAGCATGTCGTCATCATCTTCAACCCCGCCGACCTGACGGGTCTGGTCACCCTGCTGTACTCTGGTCTGAAACCCGGTCAGGTCACCACGCTGGCAGGTCTGGATACCACCCGTCTGCAGTCTGCACTGGCCAAGAAGTTCGGTGTCATGCAGAGCGAGATTAAAGGCTGCGCCACCTATGGTGGTCACGGCGAGCAGATGGCTGTCTTCGGAAGCCATGTAGAGATTGCCGGTCGTAAGTTGACCGATATCATCGGTACTGATGAGTTCCCCGCCGAGGAGTGGGAAGAGATGAAGACCGCCGTTACCAAGGGTGGTGCCAAGATCATCGAGCTCCGCGGACGCAGCTCGTTCCAGAGCCCCTCATACCTCTCCGTCGAGATGATTCGCTCGGCCATGGGTGGTGAGCCCTTCCGTTTCCCTGTCGGCACCTATGTCAAGACCGACAAGTACGACCACATCATGATGGCCATGAAGACCACCCTCGACCAGCAGGGTGCCCGCTTTGAGGTTCCCCAGGGTACCCCCGAGGAGAATGCCAAGCTGGACCAGAGCTACGAGCACCTCTGCAAGATGCGCGACGAGTTGGTAACGCTGAACATCGTTCCTCCCATCAGCGAGTGGAACAAGATCAATCCGAACCTCTAATCAAGTGATAAGTGATAAGTGGTAAGTGATAAGTAAGGCCCGTCTGAAAAGGACGGGCTTTATTTATGGTAGTACGACATCGTGTTGTCGTTCTTTAGGTGTCACCTTCACATGGACGATCTGTCCGTCCTTCATCTCGGCCTCGACAGTCGTTCCACGAGACGCACAGAGTTTAAAGCGCACGTCCCACTCCTTTGGCCATGCTGGGAAGAGGTACAACTGTTCGCCCACCTCCTGTAAGAGCATCTCCTGCATGGCAATCATCCCACTGCCGCCCCAGTTGTGGTCGGGTGTCCAGTCGAAACCCGGTCCCCAGAAGGCCGGAAAGCGGTGGGGACCATCAGCCATCTTCTTCAGCAACAGGCGCGCAGCCTCCTCGGTCATCCCCAGGCAGGCGGCCCAGATGGCATCCTGTTTCCACCCCACATGCGAGCGGAACAAGCGCGCCAGGAAGTCGTTCTTATAGGTCTTCACAGCCACCTTGAGGTCAGGGCGCCCCACCCCATACATCCGCCAGGGGAAAACCGGATAGAGTTGTGTGCTTTCCTCGTTCTGCACGCGTTCATAGTGCGCCGCAGGCAGTATCATGCCATTCTTGATGGTGATAGCCGGCAGACGCTGCAAAAATGAAGCGTGATGCGTGAAGAGTGTAGAATCGTTCTTCTCCTTGGCAAAAGTCATCAAGGCCTCGTTTACCGTGCGCAGGGCGGCAATGGTCGATGTACTGTTATAGGCACCCTTGTAGGTCTCCCCTCCCGAACCCGGATAGAGTACCAGTTTACCGTCGGCATCCAGCGGACTCTCACCACGCTGGCGGGCCAGGTATTGGTAGTGTTCGTCGAAGAAGCGCAGACAAGAGCGGATCATGGGCAGGTACCTGTCGATATCCATGCCGCCATAGCGGTGGGCCTCCAGGGCCATCATGCAAAACTCCAGACAGGTGTCCCACTCATATTCCAGCCAGGCATTATGCTCCATCCCGGGGTCGAGCCCCTCTGGACGCTTGGCACCATATTCCGGATAGCAGGGCAGTCCGTAGTTCTCGACCTGTTCCGTCAGACAGGCCCCCTCGTGTCCCCAATACAGTCGCGAGCGTTCCTCGGCATTCTGATAGCTATTCCGGTAGAACTCTAACTGGGGCACCAACAGGTCGTAGTCGCCGTTTTTCAGCATCGGCCAATAGACCAGTCGCTGGTTTTGTGCCGTATGCACCCCTCCCCCCCAATTGCGGAAGTCGGGACTGAGGTGGTACTCCTCGGCAGCATTGACGTACTCCGGGTCGAAGGTAAACAAGCCGCCATTGAACTTCGTAGGCCATACGCCCCGACTGTTACAGCCCAGCATATAGCGGAAGAGCGTGTAGTTGCGGATGACGGAGGCTATGGACGGATGACTGGTCGGCAATGACATGATATAGCTACGCTGCCAGAACTGATGCCACCAGTCGCGCGTCATCTTCAGGTCACGCTTCGTCTGTATCTGCCGTTCCGTCTTCGTCAGTGCTGCCTGCCAGTCGGCATACGTCCCCTGTACCGTGGCCATCGTCACACAGAAGGCGTGGCGCTGCAAAGGACGCTTGGAGACATACGTCCATCCCTCATAGTCACGGCTGGCATAGCGTCCCCGGGTCTGACCCTTCCACACGAACTGGTCGCCATGCAGACGACCTCCGAAGATCAGGTTCTTCAGCGGATTATAGAGCCGTTGCTTCACACGTTCCATCTGCTGCTGGCGCACGGTGGCGTCAAAGATGGTAACGGCCCCGTTCTGATGGGTAAAGCAGAGTCCGTCCTGTTGCACCTCGATGCTGTCATGCCGCGTGGCAAGTCCCTTGGGAGCAGCAAACTTATACGACGTCTGGAAAGCCTCCCGCCGGGTGAGTTCCTGGTCCTGGGTACGCCACGACTCATAGGTCACCTCCACGTCAGTCTCCTCCTTCTCGATGCTTACCTCCACATGGACCACGGGCTTCTGGACGTCCACCCATAGCACCACCCACTTCTGACCATCCGTCACCTGACAGTAGCCATCCTTCAAGACCAGTTGCTGGCGGAACGACGACATGGTGAACGGCTTAGACAGGTGGATACGGAAACGTCCCAACTTCAGCAACGTATTATTCTCGTCGAAACACCCCGAGCGACTCAGGTAGAACAGCACATCCCCGTTCTCTACCCAGACGTTCAGACCCACGTCGCCGCCACCACAGGGCATCGACTCGCTGGCGTTCTCACTCGGCGTCTTCCACTCCAAGGTTTCCGGCTGCGCCCAAAGGGTTACAACGGACAACAACCCAAAGACAAGAATCAGTACACGTTTCATCGTATGGCAATTAGTATTCCACATAAGGTTCCAACCGACGGATATCCTCCTGCGAGAAGTCCTGGAGCAGATGCAGGTCCTGCAGATGCCGGAGAGGTCCTCGCAGACGGCGGTAGTCCGTGATGGCTTTGGCCTGGTAATAGTTGATATAGGGATGTCGCCTCAGCTCCGCAAGCGTCAACTTGTTGACATTGAGCTTCCGGGGCTGCGCATCCTGCACCACAAAATATTTCTTCGACTCCTGCGGGAAGTCGTCAATCTCGTCCAACTGATCGACGCTGACATAGCCACCCAGCCGCTGTCCGTAGCGTATGATCCTGCCGGCATAATAGGCACCGATGCCCGGAACTTTCCGCAACTGCAAGGTATCGGCCGTATTGAGTACGATGGTCTCATGCTCCTTGAGTTTGACGGGGTATTTCAGCGTGTCCCGTCGGACGGTATCCCGCGGACCCACCAGGGATGCAGCCGGCAGGTAGTCGTCAGAGATGCGGATATAGGGTTCCAGGCGCCGATAGTCCTTCACCGTCAACCCATACAGTCGGGCAAAGTCCTCCTTAGTCCGATAGATACCCCCTTTCGCACGGTAGCGGTAGATATTCCGCACCTGCCAGGGTTGCAGACCCAGTCGCAACAGTTCGGTGCTGTCTGCCGTATTTGGATCAAAGGCAAACGTCTCCACCTTCTGCGAGGGTACAGCATAGTATTTCGGACGCTGCGACCGCTTACCCACGTGCCGTGTCGGCATAGCCTGCTCATCCTTCGGTTCCTCCCCGGCAGGCACCACGAAGAGTACCGTCAGCGCCGCCAAGGCCACGATGATGGCAGCTATCGCCACCTTCCGGTCGTTACGGTTCATAACACACCCAATTGATGGAGGAAGACAAACAGAATGCCCAGCGGACAGATATAACGTGCCGCAAAGATAAAGATCTGGAAGAAGCGCCTGTTGACCGTCTCCTGGTTGGTGAATTCGTCACGCACCACCTTCTGGGGCACATACCAGCCCACAAACAGACAGGCCAGCATACCACCCAGCGGCAACAGAACATTGGCTGTCAAGCCGTCACAGCAGTCCATCAACGACATGCCCAACACCTGCAGGCCACTGAAGGCACCCACCGACCAGGCACACAGCACACAGATGACGGCAGTCGTCGCCGTGATAATCCATGCCGACTTCCTACGCGGCAGGTGCAACTCCTCCGTGAAGAAGGCCGTCCCTATCTCGTGCATCGAGATGGTGCTGGTCAGTGCGGCAAACACCAGCAAGGCGTAAAACATCACACTGATCACATAGCCCACCACCGGCTGACTGCCAAAGGCTTGTTGAAACACATTGGGCAGGGTGATGAATATCAGCGACGGCCCACTGTCAGGACTGATGCCCACCGAGGCGGCAGCAGGGAAAATCATGAGTCCGGAGAGAATGGCGACAAACGTGTCTAAGAAAGCTATCTGTACTGCCGAGTGCAACAGGTTGGTCTCCTTGGAGAAGTAACTGGCATAGGTACACAGACACGCCGTACCCAGCGACAGCGAGAAGAAGGCCTGTCCCAAAGCCTCCAGCATGACATGGCTGTCTATCTTCGAGAAATCGGGTTTCAGCAGGAAACTGACGCCCTCCATGGCTCCCGGCAGCATACAGGAGGCCACCACCAGGACTACCAGCAGCACCAGCAGGATGGGCATCAGCCATTTGCTGGCCTTCTCGATGCCTTGCCGCACACCGCGGACCACCACCACGTGGGTCAGCAGCAGGAAGGCCACACCCCACACCATGGGGCGCCACCAGTTGCTGACGAAGTTTCCGAAGTATTCACTCACATATTGTGCATCCCCCAAGGTCCGAGCCGACAGGGAGGCAAAGAGGTACTCCAGACACCAGCCTGCCACCACGGCATAGAATCCCAGGATGATGGTTCCCGTGACAATACCCAGATAACCCACCAGTTTCCAGGGGCGCCCCCCCGACAGCTTGTCGTAGGCACTGGCGGCATTGGCCTGTCCATGACGGCCAATGATAAACTCGCTCAGCATTCCGGGGACACCCAGGAGGAAGATGCAGACGATGTATATCATCAGGAATGCGGCACCGCCGTTCTGCCCCGTCATATAGGGGAAGCGCCACACATTGCCCAGGCCTACTGCCGAACCGGCCGTTGCCAGGACGATACCCAGTTTACTGCCAAAGTTGCCTCTGTTGCTCATCGTATAAGAAGGGATTTAGGTTAACAGTCCAAACTGATGGAGGAATACCAGCAGGATGGCCAGCGGACACAGGTATTTGACCAGGAAGACAAACAGGTGGAAGAAACGTCCACGCAGCGTTCCCCAGTTGGTAAACTCGTCATGCACCACCTTGTGGGGCACGAACCAGCCGATGAAGACACACGTCAGGAAACCCACCACGGGCAGGAAGACCTGTCCCGTCACGAAGTCAAACCAGTCGAACAGCGTCCTTCCGAAGAATGCCAGCCCGTCGTAGCCAGTCATCGACAGCGAGCAGAACGCTCCCACGACCGTCGCCGTGAGGGTGACGGAGAGTGCTGCCGCCTTGCGTGTCAGGTGCATCTCCTCCTGCAGGAAAGCCGTTGCCACCTCGTGCAGCGACATGATGGACGTCAGCGCTGCCAGTGAGAGGAGCACAAAGAACATCAGCGACACCACATAGCCCACCAGTGGCAGACCGGCAAAGGCCTGCTGGAAGACGTTGGGCAGCGTAATGAAGATGAGCGACGGTCCGCTGTCGGGTTTGACACCCACCGAGAAGGCCGCCGGGAATATCATGAGTCCCGCCAGGATAGCCACCAGACAGTCGATGACCGCTATCTGGGTAGCCGACTTCGTCAGATTGGTCTGTTTCGAGAAATAGCTGGCATAGGTACACAGCGCCCCCATGGCGATACTCAGCGAATAGAACGCCTGTCCCATGGCCCCCAGGAATACGTCACTGTTCAGTTTAGAGAAGTCGGGGTTGAACAGGAACTCTATACCCTTCTCCGCACCCGGCAGCATACATGCCGCACCCACGATGACCAACAGCAACAGGAAGAGTGTCGGCATCATCACCTTCGAGGCCCGTTCTATGCCGTCACGGATGCCGTGTTCCACAATCAGGTAACTCATCATCAGGATGATGGCTGTCCACACGACGGGTTTCACCGGGTCTTGCAGGAGGTCGGAGAAATAGGTACGGAAATACTCCGGGTCACCCTGCAGATGTCCCACCAGCGAGGCCCACACATACTGCAGGCACCAGCCGCTGACCACCGCATAGTAGCTGACGATGAGGAATCCCGTCAGGACGCCGACATAGCCGATGATGACCCAGGGCCGTCCTCCCGCCAGTTTGCGGAAGGCCCCGACGGCATTGGCCTGTCCGTGGCGACCCACAATGAATTCACTGAGCATGCAGGGGATACCCAGCAGGAGCACACAAGCCACATAGATCAGGATGAACACGGCACCGCCGTTCTCACCCGTCATATAGGGGAAGCGCCACACGTTGCCCAGTCCCACGGCCGAACCTGCCGTTGCCAGGATGACGCCCAGCTTACTGCCAAAATTGCTTCTTTCCGTCATAGTTTTTGTCTTATCGTTTGCAAAAGTATAAAAAAATTCTTATTTTTGCGACAAAAAACAAGCAAATATGTCCAATAAGTCCTCTTTCATCAGGAAATACCCCCTTTCCGTGCTCTGCCTCCTGCTCATTGTCGTCCTGTCTCTGGCACCCTATTTCCCGGAGACGCCCCTCGACAATGTGCAGTTCATCGACAAGTGGACCCACCTGGTGATGTATGGCGGCACCTGTGCGGTCGTCTGGTGGGAACACCTGCGCAGCCACGGCACCATAGGCTACCGCTTCCTGTGGCTCGTCATCGGTGGCATGGTGCTGTTAGGCGGACTTATGGAATTGCTCCAGGCCTATTGCACTACGACGCGCTCCGGCGAGTGGCTCGACTTCTGGGCCGACAGCGTGGGAGTCCTGTTGGGTAATCTCGTGGGGTGGCTGCTCAGCAAGACGCTGGTCCGGTAGTCCACGTCTTGTAGGGTTGGCGGCGCAGTTGGGCATTATAGTAGCGGCGGTCTCCCGTGACCTCCTGTCCGATGAAACGGGGCAAAACGGGTACTTCGTCAGCAGCCTGGAGTTCTACCTCCGCAACCACCAGTCCTTCGTTGTCGCCGAAAAACTCATCGACCTCAAAGGTATGTTCTCCGCTTTTGACCAACCAGCGCACCTTGTCGATGATACCCCCCTCACAGAGCATCATCAGTTGTTCACCATCCGCCAGCGGTATCTCCTGTTCAAACTCGTAGCGAGACAGGCCGCCATCCAGCGAGGGACCTTTAATAGTTATGTACGCGTGCGTATCACGGATGCGGACACGCACCGTCCTGCCCCGTTCACTACAGATGTAGCCCTGACGGATGTGACTTTTAGAAAAAGCCTCGTGCTTGTACGTATCGTCAAGCACGAGGAATTTACGTTCTATTTCCAGCGCCATTTAAGCCATCATGGAATAGGTCCAGCACATATAGACTACGGCGAGAGCGATCAGTGCACCGATAATCCATAACACGACCTTACGGCCTTTCTCTTCCTGTTTCTTAGCGTATGCTTCGCGCTTGGCATTTACTTTCTTGTTCATAATCGTAATATTTTAATCTTAATCTTTCATCTTTCATTTTTAATCTTTCATCTTCATCTCATTCGTCGTCAGACGAAGGAAATTCCATCAGGTATGCCTTGATGAAGGCGTCAATCTTGCCGTCCATCACGCCATCGACATCCGAGGTCTGGTAGTTGGTACGGTGGTCCTTCACACGACGGTCGTCGAAGACGTACGAGCGGATCTGCGAGCCCCACTCGATTTTCTTCTTGCCGGCCTCGATCTTGGCCTGGGCCTCCAGACGCTTCTGCATGGCGCGGTCGTAGAGTTGCGAGCGCAGCAGGGCCATGGCGCGCTCCTTGTTCTTCGGCTGGTCGCGGGTCTCGGTATTCTCGATGAGGATTTCCTCCTCCTCACCCGTATCCGGGTCGGTGTACCAGTAGCGCAGGCGCACACCCGACTCCACCTTGTTGACGTTCTGACCACCGGCACCACTGCTGCGGAAGGTGTCCCACGACAGCTTGGCGGGATCAACATACACCTCGATGGTGTCGTCCACCAGGGGCGTGACGAAGACGCTGGCAAACGATGTCATGCGCTTGCCCTGGGCATTGTACGGACTGACGCGCACCAGACGGTGGACGCCATTCTCGCTCTTCAGATAGCCATAGGCATACTCACCGCCCTCTATCTGCATGGTGACGCTCTTGATGCCGGCCTCATCACCTTCCTGCAGGTTGGCGATGCTGACCTTATAGCCGTGGTCCTCGGCCCAGCGCTGATACATACGCATCAGCATCTGCGCCCAGTCCTGGGCCTCCGTGCCTCCGGCACCGGAATTGATTTTCAACACACACTCCATGGGGTCTTCCTTCTGGCGGAGCATGTTCTTGAGTTCCAGACCTTCTATCAGTTCCAGACAGTCTTGATAGGCCTTATCCACCTCCTCCTCGGTGACCATCTCCTCCTTGTAGAAATCGAAGGCCAGCTGCAACTCATCGGCGGCGGTACGCACGGCCTGGTAGCCGTCGAGCCATTTCTTGATGGCTTTCACCTTCTTCATCTGCTCCTCGGCGCGCTTCTGGTCCTGCCAGAAGTCAGGAGCCTGGGTACGGAGGTCTTCCTCCTCGTACTCCATCCGCTTCTCGTCTATCTTCAAATACCTGAACAGTGCGTCCGCACGGTCCAGCACATCTTTCAGTTGGTCCTGGGTAATCATTCGGTGGGATTATTCTGCGTACATGGCATCAATCTGAGTCTTATAGTTCTCATACAACACGCGGCGGCGAATCTTCAGCGTGTTGGTCAGCTCACCCTTCTCCATCGACAGGTGGTGGGGCAGCAGGGTGAAGCGTTTGATCTGCTCGTAGTGGGCCAGCTGCTGCTGCAAGGTATCGATGCGCTCCTTCATCATCTCGACGATGCGGCTGTCGCTGCACAGCTGTTCGCGGCTCTCGAAGGTGATGCCGTGGTCACGGGCATACTCCTCCAGCAGTGAATAGACGGGGACGATGAGTGCCGAGACGAATTTCCGCTGGTCGGCGATGATGCTGATCTGGTCGATGTATTTGTCCACCAACAGCTTCGACTCTATCATCTGCGGGGCGATATATTTGCCGTTCGAGGTCTTGAAGAGGTCTTTGATGCGCTCGGTGAGGAACAGTTCGCCATCCTTCAGGTAACCGGCGTCACCCGTACGGAAGAAGCCGTCCTTGGTGAAGGCCTGCTTCGTCAGGTCCTCGCGGTTGAAGTAGCCACGCGTGATGGTCGGACCCTTGAGGAGGATCTCGCCGTCCTCACTGATCTTCACCTCCAGGCCCTCGATAGGACGGCCCACGCTTCCCACGGTAAAGGGTTTGTCGAGGTGGTCGCACGACACGGTGGCCAGCGACTCGGTGAGTCCGTAGCCCACATCCATGCGGATACCGATGGAGTGGACGAACTCCTCGACGTGCGGAGAGACGGCGGCACCGGCTGTGGGGAAGAAATGAGCATTCTCCAGACCCAGCTCCTTGCGTACCAGCGAGAATACGGTGCGGTTCAGCATCTCATACTCCATGTGCAGGGCCATGGGCGGACGCTTGCCACGGCTCAGATAGCCGATATTATGGCGCTTGCCGACCTCCAGGGCATGTATGAAGAGCTTGCGCTGCATGGTTCCCGAGTGCTCGATCTTATCCATCACACCCATATAGACCTTCTCCCAGAAGCGGGGCACGGCCGACATACACGTGGGGTGCGTCTCACGCATCGACTGCTGCACCTGCTGGGGATAGGTATTGACGATCATGCGGGCACCGGCATAGAGACACAGGATGGCCCAGCCGCGCTCGAAGATATGGGTATAGGGCAGGAAGTTCATGATACGGTCGTTCTCATTGACCGGCACACACTTGGCGTTGGCCACTATGGCGGCATTAAACTGTCCGTGCGTCAGGATGACACCCTTCGAGTCGCCCGTCGTACCACTGGTGTACAGGATGTTGGCGATGTCGTCTGCCGACACCTCGCGCTGCAACTTCTCCACCTCCGTCTGGCGGGGCAGGTTCTCGCCGAGTTTCAGGAATTCGGCAAAGCTGATGACGTTGCTCTCCTGTGCCGACAGTGCCACCCTCGGGTCGAAGACGATGATGCGCTCCAGCGTGGGACACAGCGAGAAGATGCGGCGTGCCTTCTCATACTGGTCCTGTTCGCCAACAAAGAGGAAGCGCACCTTGGCATCGTTGACCATAAACTGGAGCTGCTGTTCCGAGGAGGTGGCATAGAAGGGGATGGTCACCGCGCGGATGCCCCAGGCTCCGAAGTCACACTCCAGGTACTGCACGGAGTTCTGCGAGAAGATACCCACATTCTCCTGCGGTTTGACCCCCAGGTTGAGCAGGGCGTTCGACACCTGCATCACCGTGGCCGACACCTGGTTCCATGACAATGATTTCCACTCCTTACCGCCGAAATCCTGATAGATCAGCATCTCGCGGTCGCCATACTTCTTGGCCTGTTCGTGCACCAGCACAGACATGAAAAAATTCGTCTGCATAAACTCTCTCCTATTTAATTAGGTGCAAAGGTACAAATAAAAATGGGAAATGAGAAATGAGAAATGAGAAATTTAAATGAAAAATGAAGAAATGATATTTCTTTTTATTATCTTTGCAACAAAATATGAATATGGAACAATATACCAACGAGGCCGTAGAACTGCTCAAACGGCTCATCAGCACCCCTTCCGTGAGCCGCGACGAAGGCGCGGCAGCCACCCTTTTGGAGGAGTATATCACCCAGTGCGGCCTACCCTGTCAGCGCATCGGCAACAACCTGCTGGTCCAGGAGGCCCTGGACCCCGCGAAACCCACGCTGTTGCTCAACGCCCACATCGACACCGTCAAACCCGTCAGCACGTGGACCCGCGACCCCTTTGTACCCACCCTTGAGGGCGACCGGCTCTATGGACTGGGCAGCAACGACTGTGGCGGCGGCCTCGTCAGCCTCCTGCAGACCTACCGTGTGCTGCGTGGCACACCCACGCCGTACAACCTCGTCTATCTGGCGTCCTGCGAGGAGGAAGTCAGCGGACAGAACGGTTTCTCGCTGGCCCTGCCCCACCTGCCGAAGATTGATGTCGCCATCGTCGGCGAACCCACGGGTCTGCAACCCGCCATTGCCGAGAAGGGACTGATGGTCATCGACGGCACGGCGCACGGCAAGAGCGGCCATGCCGCCCGCAACGAGGGCATCAACGCCATCTACGAGGCCCTCGACGACCTCCTGTGGTTGCGCGACTACGAGTTCCGCAGGGAGAGTCCCCTGCTGGGTCGCACGCAGATGACGGTGACCATGATCGACAGTGGCACCCAACACAATGTGATACCCGACACGTGCCATTTCGTCATCGACGTACGCACCAACGAATACTATCAGAACGAGTTTCTCTTCTCTTTCCTTCAGAAGCATGTGCGCAGTGAACTGAAGGCGCGCTCCTTCCGTTTGGAGTCCTCCCACATCCCCGTGGAGCACCCCCTCGTCCAGCGCTGTCTGGCCATGGGCATGCATCCCTTCGGTTCTCCCACGCTGAGCGACCAGGCCCTCATGCCGTTCCCCTCCCTCAAGTTAGGTCCCGGCGAGAGCAGCCGCAGCCACTCCGCCGACGAATTCATCTGCGTCAATGAAATAGAAAAAGCTATTGACACCTACGTCAGGCTAATCGCCAATAGCCAATAGCCATTACCTTCCCAGCCAATGCTCCGGATTCAGCTTCGCCGTCTCGCGGCGCAACTGGAACTGGAGGATGTTGTCGTTGGCCAGACGTCCCAGGGCCTGTCGGGTGCTAACCCGCTGGCCGCGCTGCACACTGACACTCGCCAGGTTGCAATACACGGAGATGTAGCTGCCGTGGCGCACCATCACCACCATCGTACCTCCGAAGCTGAACACGGCGCTGACCTCTCCGTCGAAGATGCTGCGGGCCTGTGCGCCGGCCTCGGCCTTGATATTGATACCCTTGTTGTCGAGGCGCACATTGTGCAGACCCTCCACATTATACTGTCCGAAATGGCTGACGATGCGGTAGGCACCCGTCACGGGAATGGGCAGGCGTCCGCGGTTGCTCTCGAAATTACCACTGATGCGCACATCCTCCGAAGGCGTATAGAGGGGCGGTTCGGCAGGGGGCGTGACGGAAGCCTCCACACGGTCACGACCGGCAGGCACCTTCGGTGACTTCACGGCCTTGCCACCCTTTTGCTTCTTGTTGGCAGCCTCGGCCTCCGCACGCTTGCGGGCAGCCTCCGCCTCGGCACGGCGCTTGGCCTCCGCGGCGGCACGAGCCTTCTGACGGGCTATCTCCTCGGCGATGAGACGGTCAATCTCGGCATTCAGCGCGGCATCCTTCTTACGCTGCTGGTCGATGATGCCCTGGATGGTCTTCTGCTCCTTCTGCAGGTTCTTGACCATCACCTGCTGCTCCTCCTGTTTGCTCTCCAGGTTACGCTTCTCCTGCTCACCCTTGGCCAACAGCTGCGTCTGACGGTTGCGGGCGCGGCTGATCTCCTGGAACTTCTTATTCACCTCCTCCTGTTTGGTTTTCACCTCGTCGCCCTGCACATGCTGGTAGGCGGCATATTCGCGCATGAAGCGCAGTCGGCGGTACATCTGTCCCAGGTTGTCGGCACTGAAGATAAACATCAGCTGACTCTGCGTGTTACGGTTGCGGTGCATATAGCGCAACGACTTGACATAGCGCTCCTTACATGTCGCCAACTGCTCCTGCAACTCTTCGAGCTGCTGTCCCAGGACCTCGATATCGCGCTCCAGATGGGCGATGTCCTGACGGATGGTGTCGATGGTCTTGCGCTTACCGTCAATCTCGGTATTGATGATCATGAGGTTCTGCAGGCGGCGCTCCACATCCTTCTGCGACGTGCGCAGACGGCGCTCCTGTTCCTTGATCTGCTGCTGGATCTGCTTGCGCTGCTTCTCCAAGGCCTGGACGGAGGTGGGTTTCACCGTCTTCACGGCCTTCGTGGTAGTCTTGGCCTTGGTGGTCTGGCGGGTCGTCGCCGCGGCCTTACGGGTCTGCGTGGTCTTGGCGCCACGGTTGCCCGTCCTACGCTGTTGGGCATAGGGTGTCGCGACCACCGTCAATAGGAGCAGCAGGATGGCTATTCGTCTCATCATCATCATTTACAGTGACATAAAGCGTTCCAGGATGGTCTCTATGGGCATCTGGCGGTACTTGCCCGACAGTTCGGTACGCGTCTCCCAGTCCTCGTCGTTGTCTATCTTGATCAACTCCATGGTGAGCTTCACCTCCTTCTCGGGGGTCTTGAAGGACACCTTGTGGGTCGTCGGGAAATACTTACGGCCTACGGGTTTGAAGTCCTCGTAGTCCCAGTTCAACTGGTACGAGCCACGCAGTTTGTCGAAATACAGGATGTTCGACATCTTGACCTTGGCCGTGGAGCGGTCGGTAAGCCAGCGGTACGACAGGTTGTCGCGCTCCATGGACACCACGACGTCGTTGTCCACGCCGACATCGGTCCTGAAGCGGTCCAGATGGCGGTCAGACAGGTCTTCCTTGCCGGGCTGGAACAGCTCGTTCCAGAACATGGCCTGCAACATGAAGAAGTCCACGTCGCCATTGCGCATGAAGGCCAGCTGTTCGTAGGGCACACGCATGAACTGCTTGTTGATACGGTCAATGATGAGCACATACTCACGGGTAAACTCGATGCGTCCGGCCTCCACGAAACCGAAGGCCATCAGCTGCAGGCGGATGACGTCGTCACGCTTCATCTTCAGGTTGCCCGTGAGGGTCATCTCGCGGTTGCCGTTCTCGATGGTAAACTTCATCTTCGAGGTCAGGAAGCGCACGTGCTGCGCATTGTCGGACACCTGGCGCAGGAACTCCTTCTTGTCCAACTTGCCACCCTGCACATTGAGCACCGTCGTGGTATCGGTCTGCACAGCGGTGTCCTTGGCCAGGTTACGGTGTGACTTACAGGCTACGGCCATCGTCAGCAGCAGCACCCATGCGGTCAGTTTCATATAGTGTATTGTTCTCATACCTTGACAGTATTTAATCCTTGATATATTTGCGGTTTTTGATTTTCCGGGTCAGCATGCGGCGCCGGTCACTCTTGTCGCCACCCTGCTGGAGGGCTTTCGTCCACAGTTCCACGGCACGCTCGGGGAGTCCGGCACAGTAGTAGATGTCGCCGGCATGTTCCAGCAGGACGGCCGACGAGTCGGGGTCGTTCTCCAGCGTGCGGTCAATGTATTCGCGGGCCTCGTCGTAGCGGCGCTGACGGAAGAGCACCCACGCGTAGGTGTCCAGATAGGTGGGGTTCTTCGGCTCGGCCTTGATGGTGCGGAACGACATCTGCTCAGCCTCGTCCAGGCGGATGCCCTTCTCGCTGAGGTAGTAGGCGTAGTTGTTCAGACAGCCTATGTTGTCGTCCTTCCACTGCAGACACGAGTCGTAGGCGGCAAAGGCCTCGCGCACCATGCCCTTCTGGTGGTAGATATCACCCATGACGGCATAGAAGTCGCTGACGATCTCCACGTCACTCTCGCCCGTGATGACGCCAATGCCGTTCTGGAAGGCGTCGAGGGCGTCGTCCAGGCGGTCCTTCTGGTAGTAGGCGATGCCCTGGTAGTAGTAGAACGCCATCTCGTCGGGGTTATACTGGCGGGCGTCCTGACAGAGGGCTATCACGCGGTCGCGGTCGTTGGCCTGCCAGGCATACTGAACCAGTTGCAGGCGTGCCGCGGCATTGTCGGGGGCTATCTGCAGGGCCTGTTCCAGGACGATGCGGATGCTGTCCTCCGGCATCTTCTTCATCTGCATATAGGTGGCACAGAACAGTGCCATGTCGGCATCCTCCTGGGGCAATTGCAACATGCGGTGGAACAGCTGAAGCACACGTGTGGAGTCGCCGTCATACTGTTCACTCTCGCCAATCATCTGACGCATCAGCGCCACACGGTCCTCCGTGGTGGCATGGCGGTTCAGCAGGATGCGCTCCGTCATCTCGCTGACGTTCGCCGAGTCGCGCCGCTCGTTATAGTAGGCCAGCATGGCCAACTGCGCATTGCGGTTGTCAGGTTCCTCGTCCAGCACCTCGCGGTAGATGGCGAGGGCCTTGTCGCGCTGGTCGTTGATATACAGCGTATTGGCATACAGACAGCGGTAGTTGTTGTCGTTGGGATACTGGTCGGCTAACAGCTTCATCTCGGCGATGGCGGCCTTTTTGTCGCCCTTGCGGGTGAAGAGGTTGCTCTTGGCATACGACAGGCGCTCGCTCTTGCCTTCCAGGGTCTCCAACTGCGACAGTGTGCGGATGGCATTGTCCCAGTCGCCCTGCCGTTCATAGAGCTGCGTCAGCATCGTCAGCACGTCGTCTCTGTGGCGCGCCTTGGCATAGAGCTGTTCCAGCACCTGGATGGCGTCATCCACCTGTCGGTGGTTGATATACGCCGACGCCAGGGTCTCCAGGTAGATGGTGTTGTCGGGCTCCAGTTCGGCAGCCTTCTGCATATAGCGCAGGGCGACATCCTTGCGCTTCATGCCCTGGTAGTAGAGCGACAGGTAGAAGTAGGCCTCCGAGCGTGTGGAGTCTATCTCCACGCAGTGGCGCAGCAGGTCGAACGCCGCATCGCTGTTTCCCTTCTCCCGCTGACAGACGGCCTCCAGGAACATGGCGTCGTAGCGTCTCGCAGTGTCTTGCGCCACAGCGAGACTAGTGAATAGAGAACAGTGAATAACGAATAGTACTGTTCCCATTATCGTTCTTCTTCCTACGAGCCTTTTTATCATTTACTGTCTTTTACTGTCTTTAATGATGCAATGATCATCCTAATGATTTCATCCACATCCTTTCTCAAAGATTGGTAAACCTCTAATGTCAAATAGTCTGTCCTATTCAAAAGGGTTAACCAATATGCTGTTTCATTTGCTTCTTTGAGAGCTACACTCAATTTACTTACAAAATCCGCCTTACTTTGTGCATATAGTGCTTCATGAACATTGGCTCCGATACTAGTTCCGCTCCTAAGTATTTGTTTAGACATCAGGTATTCTTTCTTTTCACATCGCAAGAACTTTACGCCATTAACCACACGAACTGCTAAATCCAGTGATTTCGTTGCCAAAATACTTTCCGCCATCACTTTTCACTATTCACTATTCACTATTCACTAGGCCGCAGGCCGCTATTTGACACCAGTATGTCCGTAACCACCTTCGCCACGCTCCGTCGCGTCGAGGGCCTCGACGACCTGGAGGTCGGCCTGCTCGTAACGGGCGATGACCATCTGGGCGATGCGCTCGCCGTCGTTGACCACGAAGTCCTGGTCAGACAGGTTGACGAGCACCACACCAATCTCCCCACGATAGTCAGCATCGATGGTGCCGGGGGTGTTGAGCACGGTGATGCCGTGCTTCAGGGCCAGTCCGCTGCGGGGACGCACCTGGGCCTCATAGCCCTCGGGCAGTGCGATGTGAAGACCCGTGGGTATCAGTCGGCGCTCCAGGGGGTGGAGCGTCACGGGGGCCTCCAGATTGGCCCTCAGGTCCATACCGGCACTCTGTGGAGTGGCATAGGCGGGCAACTGCTGGTGTCCGCGGTTGACGACATGTATCTTTACCATGGTTCGGAATCTTTATACCTTATTAATTTAAGGTGCAAAATTACTCATTTCTCCGCAAACCGGCAAATAATCTTTCATCTTTCATCTTTAATTTTTAATTTTTTTGTATCTTTGCACCCATCATGGACTGGAAACAACTCATATCCAACAAGCGACTCGGTCAGGAGTACCGCCATACGGAGCGTCACGACGACCGCTCCGAATTCAAGCGCGACTACGACCGGCTCATCTTCTCGGCACCCTTCCGCCGCCTGCAGAACAAGACCCAGGTCTTCCCCCTGCCGGGCAGCGTCTTCGTACACAACCGCCTCACCCACTCCCTGGAGGTCGCCTGCGTAGGCATGTCTCTGGGCAACGATGTCGCCCAGCACATCATCGGCAGCCACCGTCCCGACCTGAAGGACACGCTGTTCGAACAGATCGGACAAATCGTCTCCACGGCCTGTCTGGCCCACGACCTGGGCAATCCGCCCTTCGGCCACTCCGGCGAGAAGGCCGTCCAGACCTTCTTCACCGAGGGTCCCGGTAGGTTGCTGCGCGAGCAGGTGTCGCTAGCCTTCTGGGACGACATCACCCATTTCGAGGGCAACGCCAACGCCTTCCGCCTGCTGACCCACCAGTTCAAGGGTCGCCGCCCGGGAGGTTTCGTAATGACCTACTCGACCATCGCCAGCATCGTCAAATACCCCTACGCCTCGTCTGCCGCGGGCAAGAAGGGGAAGTTCGGATTCTTCCAGAGCGAACAGGACACCTACCGGCGCATCGCCGACGAACTGGGGCTGCGCCGCCTGTCGGCCGACGGCGAGCCGTTGCGCTACGCCCGTCACCCGCTGGTCTATCTCGTCGAGGCCGCCGACGACATCTGCTACGAGATCATGGACCTGGAGGATGCCCACAAACTGAAGATTGTGTCCTTCGACGAGACCTCGCGGCTGATGCTGGGCTTCTTCGACTCCGACACGCAGGAGCGCATCCTGCAGCGCATCAGCGACGAACAACTCGAGGACCGCAACGAACAGGTGGTCTATCTGCGTGCCTGCGTCATCGGTAAGTTGGAGAACGAGTGTGTCAACACCTTCCTCCAGCACGAGGACGCCATCCTCGACGGCACCTTCCAGGGGTCGCTCATCGACCATATCAGTCCCCTGCAGCGCGACGCCTACCAGCGCTGCGCCCAACTCTCCAAAGAGCGTATCTACCGCAGCCGTCCCGTCCTCGACGTGGAACTGTCGGGTTACAAGATCATGGAGACGCTGATGGAACAGATGGTCGAGGCCGTCCTGCACCCCGAGCGCTACTACTCCCAGCAGCTCATCGGCCGTGTGTCGAGTCAGTACCACATCGACGCCCCCGACCTGGAGACGCGCCTCATGGCCGTCATCGACTACATCTCGGGCATGACCGACGTCTATGCCCTCGACGTCTATCAGAAGATCAATGGCATCTCCCTCCCCATCATTTAATTATTCATTTTTCATCTTTCATTTTTCATATGAAACCCCATTTCATCATGGCCGCCGTAGCAGCAACGCTGACGAGCGCCACAGCCCAAGAGGCGCCACAACTGCGCTCCGACAACATTGATGTCGTCCTCAAGGCCATGACCCTTGAGGAGAAAGCCCATCTGCTGGTGGGCGGTGCCGAAGACTTTGCCACCATGGGTGCCGAGGGAGGCTCCCAGGCCCGTCAGGTACCGGGAGCCGCAGGGTCCACAAAACCCATCGACCGTCTGGGCATCCCCGCAACGCTGTTGCCCGACGGTCCTGCCGGCGTACGCATCGACCCCACCCGCGAGGGCGACAGCCAGACCTACCACGCCACGGCATTCCCCATCGGTACCTGTCTGGCCTCCACGTGGAACACCGAACTGGTGGGTCAGGTGGGTGCCGCCATTGGCAACGAGACCAAGGAGTACCGCTGTGACGTCATCCTCGGTCCCGGCATGAATATCCACCGCAACCCGCTGTGCGGCCGTAACTTCGAGTACTATTCCGAAGACCCCCTGGTCACGGGACGCATCGCCACGGCCTATATCAACGGTGTGCAGAGCCAGGGAGCCGGTGTGTCGGCCAAGCACTTTGCCGTCAACTCCCAGGAGACCGACCGCACGGGAGTCGATGAGCGTGTCTCCCAGCGTGCCCTGCGCGAGATCTACCTGCGCGGCTTCGAGATGGCCGTCCGCGAGAGTCAGCCGTGGACCGTCATGTCCAGCTACAACCGCATCAATGGCGAGTATGCCATGTGCAACCACGACCTGCTCACCAAGGTGCTGCGCGACGACTGGGGCTACCAGGGCATCGTCATCTCCGACTGGATAGGCATCCGTCCCCTGCTGCCCACCATCCGTGAGGTACAGGCCGGCAACGACATCATGATGCCCGGCCAGCGTGCCCAGGTGCAGGACATCATCCAGGGTGTCAAGAACGGCACCCTCTCCATGGCCGATGTGGACCGTAACGTACGCCGCATCCTGGAGTATATCGTCAAGACCCCGTCGTTCAAGCAATATCCCTATACCAACCGTCCCGACCTCACGGGCCATGCCGCCATCACCCGACAGACGGCCGCCGAGGGCATCGTCTTGTTGAAGAACAACGGCACCCTGCCCTGGAAGCAGTCCAAGGCCATTAAGACCGTCGCCCTCTTCGGCGAGAACAGCTACGACTTCTTCTCGGGAGGCACGGGGTCCGGCTGTGTCCACCCGCCCTACGTCGTCGATATGCTCGCCGGTCTCAAGAATGCCGGCATCAGCTCCACCGAGACGCTGACCGACATCTACCAGAAGTACATCGCCTACGCCCATGCCAAGTTCCAGGCCGAGCGCCATCCCGCCAAGTGGTTCCAGCGCGACTACTTCGGTCAGCAGAAATACCCCGAGATAGGCCTGCACCGCCGTGTCGTCGAGCATGAGGCCGAACACGCCGACGCCGCCATCATTACCATTGGCCGACAGGCTGGCGAGGGCATCGACCGTGATATCGCCACCGAGTTCAACCTCGTCCCCGAGGAGCGAGCCCTCATCAGCGACGTCTGCAACGTCTTCCATGCCGCCGGCAAACCCGTCATCGTTGTCATCAATAGCGGCTCCGTCATCGAGACAGCCTCGTGGAACCAGCTCCCCGACGCCATCCTCTGCGCCTGGCAACCCGGCATGGAGGGCGGCAACTCCATCGCCGACATCATCACCGGTCAGGTCTGTCCATCGGGACGCCTCACCATGACGTGGCCCGTAGCCGCCACCGACCACGCCTCGACGCGCAATTTCCCGCTGAACGACGACTACTACCTGCTCGACAATATGAAGAACGACGGCAACCCCATGGCCGGTCACGACTTTACCAACCACGAGGAGGACATCTATGTGGGCTACCGCTTTTTCGACAGCTTCCAGCGCCCCGTGGTCTATCCCTTCGGCTACGGACTGTCCTATACCACCTTCGACTTCTCGAAACCCACCGCCAAGGTTAGTGGCGACCAGGTCACCATCACCGTCACCCTCAAGAACACGGGTAGTATGGCCGGCAAGGAGGTCGCCCAGGTCTATGTCGCCGCCCCCGAGGGTCGTCTGGAGAAACCCGTCAAGGAACTGAAAGCCTTTGCCAAGACCCGCACCCTGCAGCCCGGCGAGAGCCAGACCCTCACCATGCAGATCCCCGTGCGCCTGCTAGCCTCCTTCGACGAGCAGGGCAGTCAGTGGCTTGCCGATGCCGGCACCTACCAAGTCCTCATCGGCGCCAGTGTCGCCGACATCCGCGCCACCACCCAATTCCGCCTCACCAAGGACTATACAGAGGCCACCAGCAACGCCCTCCAGCCCCACCATCCCTTCCAGGTGCTGAGCAGGAAGTGACAAGCAGAACGTACACCTGTACGGGATAAAAAGATATTGCGAAAGATATTGACAAACAGCGTAGAGAGCCTTGGGAAACAGGCTCTCTACTAAAATTTGAAATCAAAAAAAAACCTTCACCTTCACCCCATCTCGCGTAACCCCTTTATATAATAAGGTTTCGCGCATGCCGCGCGGGGGTGCGTACCGCGCGTACCGTCACCCATCCTTCACCGTTTTGGGAGGGGGAGTTCGCGCGCGGGGCGTGCCTGCACGGGCGCGCCGACCGCTTTTATCGGTAGAAGAAGGGCTTTCTCGCCGGAAAATGCTCAGCACTTTTCCAAAAACGGTGAGCACTTTTCCAAAAACGCTCAGCACTTTTCCAAAAATGCTCAGCGTTTTTGAGTGGTTTGGTCTTGTGTGGGAGCGGGGATGCGGTGCGCGGATGCGCGGAGGGGCAAAGCGCTAAAACTTTGAATTTGTTTTACATAATGCTTAAAAAAGGAGGCGTCTCGCATCGGCTGACCAGCCCCCCTCGACCAGTCACCCGTGGAGGCGTGGCGGAAGGAAAGTGGAAGGTGGAAGCATGGTTTTGAAACGCGCGCAGTGCGCCCGCGCGAACATTTTTTATCCGCGCGGGTGAAGGTTCGGTGAAGGTCCGGAAAACGAAAACCCCTCGGAAACCCCTGTAAATAGGGATTGGTGAAGGTGAAGGTTATTTTTTTATTTCGAATCTTGGTTAACTCCAGAGAGATATGGAAACCTGACTAGCGTTAGCAGACCTTGGCGACGAGTGCTGCGGGATAGGCGGGCATGGCACCATTCTGCGTGCAGACGTAGGCAGAGACCTCCACGGCGATGCGGTGGGCCTCCTCCATGGGTTTGCCGTTGAGGATGGCAGCACAGAACGAGCCGGTAAATGAGTCGCCTGCGCCGACGGTATCGGCCACCGTCACCTTCGGGGTCTCCTGGAACGACGTCAGACCGGGGGCAAAGACGTACGAGCCGTTGGTGCCACAGGTAAGCACAAGCAACTGCAGCTGATAGTCGGCGAGGATCTTCTCGCAGATGCCACGCATGTCGAGGTCGTCATAACCATACATGCGCTTGATGACCACCAACTCCTCGTCGTTGATCTTCAGGATGTTGCAACGTCTGAGGGACTCCTCGATGACATCCTTGGAATAGAACTGCTGGCGCAGGTTGATATCGAAAATCTTCAGACAGTCAGACGGGGTGTCGTCGAGGAATTGACGGATGGTAGCCCACGAGATGACGTTGCGCTGGGCCAGAGAACCGAAACATACGGCACGGCAGCTCTTGGCCACGGCGGCCATCTCCTGCGTATAGGGGATGTTGTCCCACGCCACGTTCTCCTTGATCTCATAAGAGGGGATGCCGTCGCCCGACAGCGTGACCTGTACGGTACCGGTGGGATAAGGCACACGCGGCATCAGGTAGTTGAGTCCATGTTCTTTCAGGGCCTCGACGGTCTCTTCGGCCAGGGCATCCTCGCCCAGGGCACTGACTGCCAGTGTGTCGAGTCCGAACTGTCCGGCATGGTAAGCGAAGTTGGCTGGTGCGCCACCCAGTTTCTTACCTTCGGGAAGTACATCCCACAAAGCCTCTCCGAGGCCTACTACAAATCGTTTTGTGTTCATATCATTTATTATTTATCATTTAGGCCGAAGGCCGCTTTAATGTTTTACTCTCGGAATATAGGTAAACAGATAGATGACACCGACGGCCATGACAGCCACGGCACCGGCCTGACCCACAGCATCGCTGCAGAAGCCCATGATAAGCGGGAAGATGGTTCCGCCAAAGAGACCCATAATCATCAGACCAGAGACTTCGTTCTGCTTGTCGGGTACGGAGAGCAACGCCTCCGAGAAGGCCATCGAGAAGATGTTGGAGTTGCCGTATCCCACCAGGGCAATGGCGACATAGAGCATGGTCTTGGACTCCGAACCGAACATCAAGACCATGGACAGGGCCATCAGACAGACGCTGATGATGAAGAACCAGCGGGTCTTCATGACGCGCAGGAAGAACGAACCCGTGAGGGCTCCGATGGTACGGAAGATGAAGTAGAGCGACGTGGCGAAGGCGGCCTCGTTGAGCGTCATGCCCACACGCTCCATCAACAACTTGGGGGCGGTGGTATTGGTACCTACGTCGATACCTACGTGACACATGATGCCGAAGAACGACAAGAGCACGATGGGTTTGCTCAGCAGGCGCAGACAATCCATGAACGACGAAGACTTGCCCTCGCTTCTCTCTTCCTGAATGGGTGTTACCCACAGCAGGGCGGTACCCAACAGGCCGACGACAAAATAGACCAGGAACAGCACCTTCCAACCATAGCCGAACGACGGCATCAGGGCGGTGGCGCCCCACATGGCGAGATAGGGTGCCAGGAACGAGGCGATGGCCTTGACAAACTGGCCGAAGGTGAGTGTCGATGCCAGGTTCTTGTCGCCGATGATGAGCATGGCCAGCGGATTGATGCTGGTCTGCATGAAGGCGTTGCCGATGCCCAGGAGCGAGAAGGCGATGAGCATGACCGTAAACGAACTGCCCAAGAGGGGAATAAACAGCGACACCACCGTCACGACGAGCGACAGCAAGACGGTATTCTTACGACCTATCTTGTTCATCAGCATACCCGTAGGGACACTGAAGATAAGGAACCAGAAGAACACCAGCGAGGGGAAGATGTTGGCTACCGAGTCGGAGAGTCCGAGGTCTTCTTTCACATAGTTGGAGGCGATGCCCACCAGGTCCACGAAGCCCATGCAGAAGAAGCAGAGCATCACGGGGATTAAATAGATTGTTTTGTTTTGATTACTCATATTGTTTCATTTTAATTTTTCATCTTTCATCTTTCATCTTTCATCTCATAGATCGTGGCTTTGCCGCCCTTCACCTTGACCATGTTATAAGGTTCCGAGGGGAATACGAGGTTGGTCATGGCCATCTTGCCCTCGCTGTCGAAGGCCTCGATGGAGCAGCGGTCTATGAACAGGCGCAACTGCTTAACCTGGCCGTAGGTGGGGGCAACGGTCGTGGCGGGGAAAGCCTCGCTGAAGCTGACGTTGCCGCTCTTGGTACGATCCATCGAGAACGTCTGCTGCTGGGCGTCATAGTGCATCACGACCTCGTCGCCCTTGGCATTGCTGAGTACGATGTCGGCAGTGCCCTTCAGGTCAACGACCATCTCGCAGGCCTCCGTGGGGCTCTTCACCTTATTGCCGCGCAGGGCGAGCATCTCCTTCGAGGGTACCACGCTGACGTAGGTCTCCTCGCCGAAGGTAAACAGCCCCAGGTCACGGGGTATGGAGTTGGCCGAGCGGAACTGTCTGGTGGGTACCTGGTTGGCATACTGCCAGTTGGACATCCACGCCAGCACCACGCGGCGATGCTCCGGGGCGTTGTAGAACGACACGGTGGCATAGTGGTCCTTGCCATAGTCCATCCACTTCGTCACCTTGGGCATCGACTCGCAGGTGAACTGATGGCCGTCGAACTGTCCCACAAAGTACTGCGTGGCACTGCCTCCGAACGGCCCGCCCGGGTTGATGTTGCACAGCAACACCCAATTCCTCATTCCTAATTTCTCATTTCTAATTTCGAATAGATCCGGGCACTCCCACACACCACCGTGGTTGCCGTACTCCTTGCCGAAGGAACTCTCGTATTTCCAGTCCTTCAGGTCTTTCGACGAATAGATGCGCATCTCCTGACCGGCTGCCAGGATGAGGTTCCAGGCCTGGATATCCTCGTTCCAGAATGGACGCGGGTCACGGAAGTCGGGCACGTCGCTGGTCGAGAGCACGGGATTGCCGCTGTATTTCTCAAAGGTGCGGCCGCCATCCTTCGACACGGCTATGGACTGCGTCTGATGGTGACCTGCCGAGGTGTACATGGCCACAACCTCGTCGCCGCGGGTCACGCACGAACCACTGAAGATAGCCCCCAGACCGTCGGGTTCTATCGCCGTGGGCTGTGCCTCCCAATGGATGAGGTCGCGCGACGTGGAGTGGCCCCACGTCATGTTCTCCCACTGCGAGCCGTAGGGGTTCCACTGGTAGTACAGGTGCCAGACATTATCTTTAAAGAACATCCCGTTTGGATCATTCATCCAGCCATACAGCGGTGTATGGTGATAGACGGGACGGAAGCGCTCGCGGTTGGTGGTGTCGAAGGTATTGCTGTACTTCATCTCCTTCCAACACACAAACTCGCTGACGGCACCCTTCTGGCGACGGTCGCCACGGAACTCGATGTCCAGCAGGCTGGTACCCTTTAACTCGTAAGGCACATAATAGTCCACACGGTCGATGGCCAGCTTCACATTCATCCGCTGCACCACCTGATTATGGCTGTCCAGCACGGCGATGGCGGCAATGTCCTCCGACTCCTGCACGGGCAGCAGCACGTAGCGTTTCCCCTGCTCCATCTTCAACATGGCATGGCTGTCGCCCAATACGATGGGCGCCACCTGCGCCTGAGCTACAAAACCCGTCAGCACGGCTACCATCATCAGAAACAATTTCTTCATGTCGTTGTTTGTTTTTAGTTATACTTGTCGATTTTGTTGCAAAGTTAACCTTTTTTCTCCTTACATACTATCAATAATGATTCAAATATTAACAAAAAACGTTCAATGTAACAAATATTGTAACATTGAACGTTTTCTTCTTGGCTCTGTGCGAGCCGTCAAACTCGCTCTATACGGCAAGTGTGTGTCTTCTGTTCCTTGTTGACGATGCAAAGATAGTGCAAATCCAACGAAAAAAGCAAGAAAAAAAAGCCAAAAAACAAAAGAAACTCCGCCCGGCAGCCATCACGACTGTCGGGCGGATGATCGCGGAAAACATTCTTTACGCTTAATCTACTAACTAATAACTACTAACTACTAACTACTTATGCTTATCTTACGATATACTTCTTGCCGTTGACGATGTACAGGCCTTGGGTGGGCTGGGCAACACGCTGACCAGCGAGGTTGAAGTATTGGCTGTTGGCAGTTTGCTCTTGGCTCTTGGCAACATTGGCAATGCCAGTAGCATCAGTACGGATTACAATGCCAGGACACTTAGCCTGAATGGCTGTCCAGTCCTCGTCCCAACGGCCAGCTTCTGAGACGTCGAGAACAGTAGCTGTAGAAGCCAGTTTCTTAGCCAGCAGAGCATAGTCGTCGTAAGCCTCCGGACGCCAGTCGCCATCCCATGTGCACTGGTAAGTACCCTTGCCAATGACACCAGTCACCTTGACTTCACCTGTCAGTGAATTGTCGGCACATGCAAGAATACCCATGCCATTCACCATAGTACCTTCCATCTTGATGTCGTCGATATAAATGGTCTTGCCTTCACCTTGGTCCGTCTTTTCAAAAGGCCAGATAGCCAGCACGTTATTACCATTATCCGTAATCTTTTCGTTGTCAGGACCGGCAGCGAACTCATAAACCATCACCTGCCATCCGTCACCACCATTGTACCATGCTATACGCTCAGCATTATAGGCACCATCCTTACCCTCAAGCTGTACCAGCACATTGTGCGCATCAGTCATCTTCAGACGCATGGTCAAACGGCGCAGTGCCTTGAAGTCTACATTGCCAACAGGCAGTGCTGCGTTGTGGTGCTCGTCGTTCCAACCACCAGGGTTAGCTTTCAGCGTGAACTTCATTATCTTGTTGCCATCTCCAGCTTCATCTTCTACCACAGTAGGATCTGCACGGCCCCAGAAACCACCATCAGAACCGACTTCCTTGTCTGTTCCATCCCACAGAACTACCTGTGCGTTACAAACTGTTGCTGCGAAGAGCATTGCGAGTAAAAATACTTTTTTCATACCATGTTGTTTTTAAGGGTTAGTGAATTAAAATTTCCGAGTGCAAAATTATGGGCAATACGCCATATAAAGAATAAGATATGTTACATAGGATAAGAGAAATCGTTCAATGTAACATTTGTCTGCTACATTGAACGATTCTTAATAGTAGATGCTATATCTGGACTATTGCCAACTGACCTGAACATCGCTGACGGTGATGTCGCCACCATAGCCGTTGATGCTCCAGCAGTTCTTGGTGATGCCGTAGAGGCGATGGGTATAGCAGACGGTGTCGTTGATGTACATGACCATGACGCTATTGTCGGTATAGATGTCTATCTTGTAGGTGTTGTCAGACGGCGTATTGAACATATTACTGTCGCCACCGCCGATGAACTTGCTCTTCTCGACACCATCCTCGACGGTAATCTCCTCGAAATTGATCTTACGCCTGGTAGCACTCTCGGGATTGACGATGAACGAATAGTACGTCTTGGCATCAGTGCCGCGCACCAGGGAGATGCCGAACCTGTCGGTATTCGTGGCCGTGGTGACCGTGAAGGAGATGTGGTTGGAAGTTCCCAGACGATTGTAGAGCACGTAGGCATTCTCACCCGTGAGTTTGCCGTCTGCCCAGCCCTTGCTGGCCAGCACGCTGACGGTCTGTGGCTTGTTGAACCGGGCCTTGATGCCAGGCACCTCACCCAGAGAGAGCGAACCATCGGCATGCTGCACGATGCGGTGACACACCAGCGCTCCACCCCAGGCAGGTTCTTTGTCGTCAGAGATGTCGATATTGGCCTTGAAGATGTCGGCAGCAGCATTGTTACGGATGGGGCACCATCCCCAGATGTAGCGGTCTGTACCATTGGAGGCTGTCTTGCCTGCGTAGAAGGCACGGCCGTCGAGCGATGACTTGGCTTCGTCGCCGTCCACCCATGCGGGGGGATCGAAGCTGTTTTTCAGGTTGTCCCACGATGTGGCCTTCAGATACTTCACCTTACGGCTATAGACAGGGGTCTCACTGAACACCATGTACCACCAGTTGCCCATCTTGAAAATGTCCGGACACTCGCAGAAGCGGTCGTTCCATACCATCTTGAAAGAACCCACATGGACCCAATTACGCAGGTCGGAAGATTTGAACTCGGCAAAGAGGGGTTTCCCGCCCGCACTGGGATAGGTGACGATGACCATGCGGTAGGTGCCGTCGTCGTCCTTGAAGATCTGCGGGTCACGGAAGTCATGACCGGAATAGCCGTACTGGGGACCGTTGATTTCCCACAACTGGTCCTTGGTCCATGTCTTGAAGTCGGGAGAGGTGGCACGCCACACGACTTCACGGTTGGCGCAGAGACCGTTGTGGGCCGTGAAGTAGATATAGTACAGTCCGTCCAGCTCACTGTAATAGCAGCAGCCGGTACCCAGGGCGGCATCCTGCTGGTAGTCGGTTTCACCATATGGCAACACCTCGCCTAACGACTGGTAGCTGGATGCGTCCTTCGTGGAAGCGCCCCAGATGGGGTGGAAGCGCTTGTCCATGTTGTTGTCGAACTCCTGCAGGTAGAGGATCTTGAAGTCCTCGGCCTTGGGGTCATAGAACGGCATGGGGTCGCCACAGCGTCCGATGGCAGGATTGTAATAGACGGTATAGGGGGTCTCCTTGGGCAGGAACTGCCCGGTGGTAGCGTCCCAGTCTTTCGCGGGGTCGCCCACGACAGGGTCATCGTTAGCGCATGCGGTGAACATGGCTGTGACTACGCCAGTGAACAGGCATGCCAGGAGGTATGATTTCATCTTGTTGGTATTCATATTGCTGATTTCTTAATGATTCGTACTACTAACTTAGTCTTTGCCCAAATACTGGTAGGCATTGAGCAGGATGGTATCCATGTTGTCGTGATAGACGGACACATAGTCCGTGGGTGAATACCAGTCGAAGAGACCGGAACCGATGCAGATGACGCCGCCCTTGCCGAAGGTGCCGTTCTTGGACTTGAGCTCCCAGCCGGCGATCTCGCCCGAGTGACCGATGAGGGCGCGTCCGCCGGTCTTGGACTCTACGGCTGCACGGTCGGCATACTCGGCGGTGCTGAGACGGAACTGTGACGTGGTGTTGCAGATGGTATAATCGGCATCGAGGGTGCATACCTGGTCGTCTGGTGCGCCTGGCTGATGCTTCAGGTTCTGCCACAGCGGATGGGTGGGGTCAAAGACGGAGAAGGTCCATATCTCGGAGACGGACATCTGTTTGCCGGTCTCGCCACTGCCGCCCCAGACGTTGTTGGGGAAGGCGTCATCGGGCTGGGCACCCAGGGCGATGGCGTAGTTGACGGCCGAACGCGACAACAGGAAACCGACGCCGCTGTCCCACAGCTCCTTCATCTTGACTACGGCCAGCATGGCCTTGCTCTCGCCGTCCGCGAAGTTGCTGTAGCTGGCGTATGACGGAGAATGGAGATGCCAGAAGATGAACTTGCAATTGCTGGTGCTCATGTTGCCACTCGAGATGTCGCTCCAGGAGGCGTATGCTGAACCGGGGATGTTGGCGAGCATGTGCTTGGCAGCGGCCTTTTCCTCGTCGTTCAGGTCCTCAATGGTGGCAGCTTCGCCCACAAACAGCGCCAGGGGATTCTCGATGACATCGACGGTGACGGTGTAGACGCTGACGGCGGTGTTGTCGGTCAACGTGAGCTGGACGGGTGAGGAGAAATTGGCCTTCGTGCCGCTGGCAGGGTCGCATACGGCATCCTCGCTACACTCGACATAGAAGGTGGCACTGGAGATGTTGATGCCGCTGTTCTTCGTGACAGAGACCTTGACGGTCTTCGTGGCCTCGTCGATGGCTCCCTTGACTCCCTCGAGGAGGAAGTTCTTGAGGACGGCCTCGTCGTTGCGTACTGACAACTGATACTCGAGATAGCGGTCACCGTTGACCACACGCAAGGGACGTCCGGCATTGAGATTGATGTGGTCGCCCACGCGGTAATTGGCCGTGGCACCCGTGGAGAGTTTGAGACTGGTGATCTCCATATCGCCTTTCGCGGTGAAGGTGGCAGGCACCTTGACCTTCAGCAACCGCTTCTCGGTTATGACGGTCGCCCGATACTGGCCATTGAGGACGAGTTCCTCGACCAGGCAGTCTCCACTCAGGTTCAGGCTGCTCTGATTGTCATCATCGTCGCCACAGGCTGTCAGAGAGCTCAGGAGACAGACGGCGAGGATCATACTATATATCTTTTTCATATTCTGCTATTGTCATTATTCGGTTATACTTTTCTCATAGAGGACGGGTGACTACCAACCGCCGCATATCTGGGTATAGTGACCGTTAGAGGCTGATATCTGCTCGTAAGGTATGGGGATGTACTCGTTCTTGTCGGCCGTGAAATGGGCACCGTCGAGGAAATGCATGTCCCGGCCCTCGGTACTGTAGAAGCGGTTGATGACGGTCGCCGCATCGCCCCAGCGTACGAGATCGAAGAAGCGCTCGCTCTCCATGGCGAGTTCGAGACGTCGTTCCATCTTAACGATCTTCATGGCCTGGTCTTTGTCGTAAGTGCCGTTGTAGTAACCGACGGCATAGTTGACGCCGTACTTTAGCGGATAGGCAGAGACGGCTCCGCTGGTCATCATGCCCTTGGCACGCTGACGCACCTGGTTGACCAAGGAGATGGCCCCAGGGGTATCGCCCAACTGTGCCAGGGCTTCGGCACGCATGAGGAGCACATCGGCATAACGGAATACGATGCGGTTCATGGAGCTGGCCCACTGGTTGTCGCAGTTGAAGATATAGGTATTGATGTATGCCGGGTCAACGTTCTGCTTGAGGGATACAAACCAGCCATAGAGGCCCTTACCGGCGCGGCTCCACCGGTCGGTCTTGGCCATCATGTAATCCGTATTGAACTCATAAGGTAGGCCTGGCATGCCGACGGTGACAAAGAGACGGGGATCGACGGTCTCCGTGGAACCTACCTCGTAGTCGACTCCGCCATAGGTGGCGAAATCGTCGAGGCGGGGGAGTCCGCTGGCATCGGTACGATAGGCATTGACGAGATTGTGAGAGGGTTTGTACATGTCGCCACCGGAGTCATGGACCTTAGGAAGACAGGGCACGATCATGCGGTTGGAGAAGTTCAGGTTACCATACTCGGTACCGTCGTTGCGCGAGTACTGGATGGACCAGATAGCCTCCTTGCCGTTCTCGTAGTCTTCCTCGGGACGGAAATTGTTGTGCATGTCATCCTCCAGACCGTAGCCTCCGGCCGTATAGATGTCGAGGTCGGTATAGTCAACGACCTTCTGCAGGTCATCGGCATTGATGCTGGTCACCTGGTTGGTGGCAGCGTCATCCTGACGATAAGCCTTGTAGAGATAGACCTTAGCCAGGAAGGCCGCTGCCGCCGACTTGGTGGGACGGCCCTTCTCGCTCTGCCTGGCCGGGAGCACCTGATAGGCTGCCTCGAGGTCGTTGATGATCTGCTGCCAGCCCTCGTCGTTTGTATATTCGGTATTGGAGAGGTCCTTATAGTCGGCCTCCGTGAGGTTGGGCTTGTTGACGAAGACGATATTCTTGAACAGACGCTTGAGCTGGAAGTGACCATAGGCACGCAGGAACTTCATCTCGGCAGTGCGCTGCTGAACGACGGGATTGTTCTGGTCGGCCTCGGCCAGCATGTCGAGGGAAAGGGACACGCGTGAGAGGTATTTATAGAGTTTCAGCCAGATAGAGCTGAAAGGCCAGTCGGTGGTCATGACACCGGTACCGAGTTCCAGGCGATGGAAGGGCTCGCCGTCAGAGAAGTTAGCGCCACCCACATAGGCATCGTCGGAGCGCGTATCGTAATTCCAGAGGGAGAACGACGCGTTCATGTCCTCGATGGACAAGAGACCGGCATATGCAGAGATGAGCACATTGTCGATATACTTGGGATCTTTCACCTCGTCCTGTATCAGCGTGGCCTGTGGTTTCTGATCGTCCAGAAAGTCACTGCAGGAGGTGAGAGCGCACATGGCGCAGACGCCACATATGATATTGAATAGCTTTTTCATAATTGCAGTCATTTTAGAATGAAACATTGAGACCAAACGTTAAGTTGAGAGGTATAGGATAGTTGAAACCGGGATTCTCCGGGTCAGCACCCGTGAACTTGCTGCTCTTGATGGTCAGCAGATTCTGAGCCGAGATATAGACACGCAGGCGGTCGAGCATCCACTTGTCAGTGAGACGCTTCGGGAAGTTGTAGCCCAACTGGATGGTACGCAGTTTGGCGAAGGATCCGTTCTCGACATAGTAGGAGGACACACGACCCTCATTGTTGTTGTCCTTCAGGGACAAGGCGGGAATGTTACTCCCCGGGTTCTGGGGCGTCCAGGCATCCAACACGCGTACGCCCTTGTTCAGGTTAGGCACGTTACAGTCTTCGTGCGAACTGGCCCAGAGGTCGGTCTGTGTCTTCACGCGACGGGTCTCATAGTAGTCGGCATCCTTGCCCTGGACACCCTGCCAGAACATGGTGAAATCGAAATTCTTATATTGCAGATAGACATTCAGACCCCATGTGAACTTGGGTGTCGGATCGTAGATCCAAGCCTGGTCGTCCTCCGTGATCTTGCCGTCACCATTGACGTCCAGCCAACGGATACGACCCAGACCGGCATGCTCCTGATAGGCATGATTGTCTATTTCCTCCTGGCTTCTGAACAAGCCGTCAGCCACATAGCCCACTACAGAACCCTTGGCATGTCCGATGACACTCATCTTGCTGTTTCCGCCAAACTTACCATTGGCGATGACGGTCTCGGGCAGTTTGGTGATCTCATTCTTATAGCGGCTGATGTTACCGTTGATGTCCCACGAGAAGCCATTGTCCAGCTTGTGACGGTAACCGAGCGAGAATTCCCAACCAATATTCTTCACCTCACCGGCATTAATCCAGCGGGTGGTACCCTCACCCATCGAGGCAATACCCTCCATGGGAATCAGCACATCGGTAGTCAGTTTATGGAACCAGTCCAGACTACCATACAACTCATTGCGAAGGAGTGCGAAGTCAACACCGATGTTGTGCTGGGTGGTCGTCTCCCACTTGATGTCCTCGTTAGCCATCTGGGTACGCACATAGCCATTGCTGAGCAGTGCGCCGCCATTGTTACCGGAAATATCGTAGGACGAGCCAGCCTGTCCGCTCTCCCACAGTCCCGTGGAGACGACAGCCTGATAGAGCGTGTAGCGGGCATTATTGTCAATACTCTGGTTACCGGTCTGACCCCAAGAGTAGCGAATTTTCAGGTCGTCCAGCCAGGTGGAGGTGGAGCGCATGAAATCCTCCTGGGTGATACGCCAACCTGCGGACACAGAGGGGAAGGTACCATAGCGGTTGTTCTTTCCGAAGCGACTGGAACCGTCACGGCGGACAGTCAGCGAGGCCATATAGCGGTCGGCATAGGTATAGTTGACCTTACCGAAGAAGGAAACGAGCGAGTAGCCACTGCCCGACCCCTGAGCCAACTGACGACCCGTACCTGCCGAAGGCCACATATAGTCGGTATTGAGAATGCTCAATTCATAGCGCTTGGCACTGCTCCACTGGTAGTTCTCGCGATTCACCTCCATACCGACCATGGCATCACCACGGTGCTTGCCGATTTCCAGATTGTAGGTGGCTATGGCGTTCCACATCCAGCGAGTCCAGTGTTCCTGCTTGCTCTCTGCTGCGGACTCGGTACGCGTCACCTTACCATTGGCAATAGGATAGGTGAAGAAGCGCTGTTCCTTCTGAGAGTAGTCGATACCCAGGGTGGAACGGAGGGTGAAGTTCTTGAACGGCGTGACGCTGATATGGGCATCGCCGAACATACGCCACATGGTGTACTCGTTATCCTTATTATTATATAGGATGCTCAGCGGGTTCTCACGCTCTGAATAGGCTCCCAGTGCCTGGGCAAACTCACCGTTCTCGGCATAGACGGGGAAATTGGGATTAAACTGCAGGGCGTTGGCCAGGATGTTACCAGGAGCATCGACGCCCTTCGTACGGTTTACCGTGAAATTCTCACCGATGACCACGATACCGTCGAACAACTTATAGTCGCTGTTAGCACGGGCCGACAGACGGTTGAAATAGGAATCCTTGATGGTACCCTTGTTGTCGTAGTATCCGATAGAGAAGAAAGAGTTGCCTTTCTCCGAACCGTTGCTCACCGACAGGTTGTACTGCTGGATGAAACCCGTACGGGTCACCTGGTCAAACCAGTTGGTATCGGCGGAGCGGACCGTGGCGTTATCGTCGATAAACATGCTCATCGCCATCCCGTTCAGCACGGGGGTCCCATTCTGGTCGTAGCCCCATTTGTAGTTATATCCCAGCGAGTTGCTATTGGGGTCAAGACCGGAATTGACGCTGGCCTGCCAGTAGGCGCGGCCCCACTGCTCGGCGTTCATCGTCTCTATCTTATGGGTATAGAAAGAAGCGGCGATGCTGCTGTCAAAATTGACCTTTACCTTTCCGTCTTTACCCTTCTTGGTGGTGATGATGATGACACCGTTGGCAGCACGGCTACCATAGATAGAGGCGGAGGCGGCATCCTTCAACACCTGGATAGACTCGATATCGTTACCGTTCAACTCGTGCATGCCTGCTGTGGTAGGCACGCCATCGACGATGTAGAGAGGATCCAGTCCGGCGTTCAGCGTACCCTCGCCACGGATACGTACCGTAGCGGCACCCGCCAAGTTACCATCAGCCGAGATGTTCATACCCGGCACACGACCCTGCAGGGCCTTCATGGGGTTGTTCTCATTCTGCTTGGCCAGTTCGTTGACGTTGACCACCGAGATGGCGCCTGTCAGGTCGGCCTTACGCTGGGTGGTATAGCCTGTAACCACCACTTCCTGCAACTGCTTGCTGTCTTCTTTCAGCAGCACCTGCATGCCATTGGCAGCAGGCTGTTCGACAGTCAGGTAGCCGACATAGCTGAATACCAGTGTCTTACCTGGCTGCACCTTCAGCGTAAAGTTACCGTCGAAGTCGGTCACCGTACCGTTCGACGTTCCTTTCTCCATCACGGTAGCTCCGATGACTGGCCCCATGGCGTCAGCCACCGTACCGGAAACCTCCTGAGCCTGTACTGCAGCACACAGTAATAAGGTCAGGAGACTCAAGACAAATCGTTTGGCTTGTTTCATTTGCTTTTGCGTTTAAGTTAGTACTTTTGTTAATTAAAACTGCCGCAAAATTATGAAACACCCCTGTATAAAGGTTGAAATAATCGTTCATTGCTTATCATTTATGTTGCAATGAAACATTTTTGCAACATAATGAACGATTCTTTTTATTCTTTCCTAATATCTCCAGGCAGCATGCCGTATTCATCCTTGAAGCATTTGGTAAAGTAGCTGGGAGCGGTAAAACCCACCTGATAGGCTACCTCGCTGATGGTGAGTTCGCTGGTGAGTAACAACTGGTAGGCACGGTTCAGACGGGCAGTGCGTAGCAGTTCCACGGGCGAAGAGTCGGTCATGGTCTTGACTTTGCGATAGAGTTGCACGCGGCTGAGGTTCATGTCGGCAGCAAGGTCTTCCACGCTGAGTTCGCTGTTGCCTAGGCGTTTCTCGACCACCTCTTTGAAGCGGGCAATGAACAGATTGTCTTCTTTGGGCTGAGATTCCTGAGAAGCCGCAGGTTCCTGGGCAGCAGTCTCGGAGGGAGAGACCTCCATGTTCCACAACGTATTCACCACACGTTCACGGCGCAGGTTCACCTTACTCAAATGATAGAGGTAGAAAAGCAGGAAGACAATCAGCAAGAGCACGGTGATACCGCAAGCCAACCAAGTGATTGTACGTTGGGTATCCAACTGTTGGAGGTAGCTGCTGGCCTGATGGTGCAACTGATTCAGGAAGTTCTCCTGGCGCAGAATCTCTTCACTCTGCATCTGCAGCACATTGGCATTGTCACGGGTGACCATAGCCGACATGAGGAGTGTCTCCTTCTGATAAGGCTTACCCTCAAGGATGTCTATGGCCAACTGCAGCAGACGGTCGCCATGGGTAGGATAGATATACGATGCTTCCAGGATGGAGTTGCGGACCAACTGGATACCTCCGTCCTTGCCCGGCAGTCCGTCGATGCCGCAAAAGAGTGGTACCGCATCCGGGTCAAGCGGCGAATGGTCAGCTTCGATGAAAGCCTTGCGGGCACCCATGGCGGTACGGTCATTGGCACCGAAGACCAGGTCCACCTTCACATCCGGGTTGTCGGCTATCCAGTGCTTGGTGACCCGATAGCTGCAATCTTCCGTCCAGTCGCCCTGTAGCGAACCGACCACACGGATTCCCGGGGCTTCCTTGATGGCCTCCATGAAACCGTTATGACGCTCTATCGAGGGCGATGAACCCTCCAGACCTTTCACCTCCAGGACGTTGCCATGTCCACCCAACCGCGAGATGATGTACTCACCCATCTGGCGACCCATCTCGTAGTTGTCGGCACCGATAAAGGCGGTGTACTTCCTGGAGCTGGTCTTACGCTCGAAGACGATGACGGGAATGCCCTTGTCGTAGGCACGGTCGATGGCCGGCGAAATCGTCTCCACTTGGTTGGGGGCCACAATCAGCAGGTCGATGCCACTGGCCACCAGACTGTCTATCTGCTGCACTTGCCGCTCGTCACTGTCGTAGGCTGCGGCAAAGCGCAGTTCGATGCCCTCCTGGCAATAGTTGGCCATGCGTAGCTCGCTATTCTGTTTCTCACGCCAGATATCTTCCGAGCATTGGGATACTCCGATGACATAACGGGGTGAGGGGTGTTGGCAGGAGACACACAAAAGCAGTATTACAACCTGTATAATTGTCGTTAGTAGTGGGCGCATAGTTGGTTCTTTCAAGTTTTTCAACGACAAAAGTACTAAAAATCAAGGTAACGCATGCACATGTGCCCTACATATTAATAATAAAAAATGTTAATGGCATTTCTCCATGATTGGTTTCACACCCCTTCCTCTTCCATATAGGTACATAATTTCTGCGAAATAACGCACAAAGACTTCTGTTTTTTACAATCGAGTACACAAAGGGAAGCGGCTCCCTTTGTGTACTGATCACTTATCACTTATCACTTATCACTTTTCACTAGGGCTTTAGCCCGCAGCCCGCCATTACGCCATAATCTCCTTGATCACCTTGCGGTACCTGCCCTGCTTCAGGCGCTCTACGAAGCCGTGGGTCACCCAGCGCTTACATTGCTGGCGAGCTGGATTCTCGTCTATCCCCAGCACCTGCATGACGTCCTTCACACCGAAGGTGGCAGGCAGGTCGCGATAGGCATCGGCATTGCGCGAGTTCTTCCTGCGGGGCACGTATTCGCGCTCGGCATTGTCCCACGAGTCCTGCAGCATCTGTCCGAAGAAGTGGTCCTGAAACCAGATGACCGAGTCGTACATCAGCGTGGCGAATTTCAGGTCGTCATCCGTGATGTTGAGCTTGCCAGTCTTCTTGTACTCGTCGTACTCTCGGGCTACGATACGTGGCACGGTAAACCAGGTGGCGTAGAATACGGCACGCTTGCGCAGATAGTCCAGCACCAGGTCACCAGCCGCCTCGGCCTCCTGTGCCGACATCTCGCAGAGGTTATACACGTGGTCGGTCAGTCGCTCCAGGGGCAGCTCGCCCGACAGTCGCTCGAACTTAAAGCCCCACAGCTTCAGCTGCTCATTGGCCTGCCAGTCCACCACCTTCTTCCTGACCATCGAGAAGTTGGCACGGTCCATCTGGAAGATGGCCACTCTGGAGCACAGTCCGTCGTTGATGTTGCGGAGGGTGAACTTCTTGTTCAGCGAGACGATGGTACCCGTGGTCACTGAGTTCCAATAGACGGGCAGGATGTCGTTGATGGAGTCGTTATTGGCATAATCCACACCGCTGAGCTCGTTATGAAAAGCCTTCAGCTCCAGGTCGTGCTTCCCGATCCATGCGCCGCCGCTCTGTGCCGAGATGCTGGAGTCCAGCTCCGAGTCGAACATATACAGGTGCAGGGGCATCTGCTGGCCATCGACCACCTCCTGTGCCCGCTTCAGTCGGCGGAAGAAGATGTTGTTCGACGTCTTCGTGGGCAGGTAGCGTATCATGCCGTCAGGCTCCACCAGTGCATCCTGCTTCTGGGCTTTCGACGAGGTGCCGCGCTTCTTCTGCTCCTGCTTGTAGCGGGTCTCCTGCAGGCGTACCTCGTTGTCCATCGACCTCATCGAGGCCATGATCTGGTCGTCCAGTTGCTTGGCAAACGACTTACCACTGGCCGGGTGTCCGATGATGAGCACCTGCGGGTTCATGCGCTGCTTTTCGCCCGTGAAGTGTTCATACCAGCAGCGGGTCAGCAGCGTGCAGTACATGGCTCCTGCCGCATACACGGCACCCAGCCAGTTCTCACGGCTCACTCCCCGACAGGCCTCGGCATAAGGGGCGCAAAGCAGAGGTTCCAGCCTTTCAGCGAACTGTTCATAAGGGATTTCAACGCCTCCCACAGGTCTTGCAGCTGCTGGGGTGTTGCCTGCATGAATACCCACACTTTCAAGTACCCCCTGCATCCTTTTCGGGATGTCTTTGTACAGCTTTCGCTCACAAGCCGAATGAGCAATGTCGGTGACTTCCTTGTCGCCCCTTTCTCTGATGATGTCCTGCACAAATCCGCACAGTCTAAGCACCCTGTCGACCATTTCCGGCTGGTTGTCGCAGATATACCTGAGGTCGAGAGCCAGTTGCAACATTGTTCGATGGCGGTCTCCAGGGGCGGGAGTGCCTCCTTGTGCGGCCTGCCACGCTTCGCAGATTCTTTCGTATTCAATTCCATGGTAGGTTGGTGTTTGGCTATTAGCATTTTCGTTATTCTCTTTTAATTCGTGAAATTCGTTCAATTCGTTGTTTAAACTCTTCGTGGTCGTTCCCGCGCTCCGTCCCTGTCGATACGCTTCTTCGTAGCGCTGGGCGTAGTCCTTGTTCTCATACGTGAACAGTTCCTTATCCAGATAGAGGATGTCCTCCTCCTTGCAGACGAACGACATGCGGCTTGCATCCTTGCAGCTCTCATCGACCTCCACACCCAACAGCTTCGCCATCTGGTGCTGGTTGTCAATCAGGTTACCCCACTCCTCACGCGCCTTGAACACTATCTTCAGTCCCTTCCCGCTGGGTGTGATATAGACCAGGAGAACCTCTCCCGACCTCCCCGAAGGGGAGGAGAACAGCTCCGGATGCTCCTGTTGCCACTTCGCATACAATTCCCGAGGCCGCAAGTGCATATTATTGCCCGGTAGGTCCTCCCCTCCTTCGGAGGGGTCGGGGGAGGTCCCCACGTGATCCACATCCATCACCACCAGTCCCGTCAGTCGGGTGGCACTCTGCTTGCGCCAGCGTCCCGTCTTGCCGCTCTTCGATGTTGTCTCGTCGAACGTGGCCTGGAAGATGAATGCCGGCAGCTTACGCTTCAGCTGGGCGTCGCCCGTCTCGCGGTACTTGTCGATATTCTCTGCCCACTGCGTCGCCCTGACGAGGGCCCAGAATCGGGCCTCGTCCACGGGCAGCGTAGGATTCACAAAACTTTTCTGATAACAAAACATATAAATCCGTTTAATCCGTTAAATCTGTGGTCTTTATATAATTCGTGTAATTCGTTTTAATTAGTTGTTCAAAAAATCTGTGGTCTTATCAACAGAATTCGAGTAATCCCAGTTCCTTGTCTATCAGGGCGTCCTTCGCCTGTTTGTTGCCACGGTCCATCTGCGCCATGATGCGTGCCGTACCCAGTCGTTTCTGGAAGGCCTCGCGTCGGATGATGAGAGTCTTCGTCTCCTTCAGCCATCCGTTGTCCAGTTCCGCCAGCGTCCTGCTTTCTGGCACGTAGCCAGGCCTGCGCGAAATCCTTTCGTAGGCTTTAAACCGTTTCTCACCCGTCCACTGGTCATAGTGCAGTGAACCCTGTACAAACTCGCCCGAGCGCATGCGGGCCAACACATCGTCGTTGATTTTGACTTTAATTGTAATTTCCATTGTTTCTTGAGTTTTTGCTGAGGTCACGTTGAGAAAGGGCCCTACACCGTCATCGGCGCTCAATTGATTCCCTCCGCTCCGCTCAAGGTTACTATTTCAATGCCTAATTAATATTCGTGTAATTCGTGAAATTCGTGTTCGTTAATAATCCGTTAAATCTGTGGTCTTTAATTACTTCGTGGTTATAAACAGAATCTTCCGTCTGTTCCCCTGTGGTCTGACCGCGAAGTGCACCCAGTAGTTGTACCCATTCTTCTCAATCAGTAGTTCGTCGAACGGTTCGTCGGCTTCGTCGCTGATGTCCAGCAGTATCGTTGCATATCTCAGTGCCTGTTCTACGCCTAAGCATCGTATGTCCGCCGCACATCCCGTCAGGTGGTTCGATGTCGCTGCGCCACCCACGGCCCTGTTCACCGCCTCCGACCGATACCCGCTGTTGATGATAATGGGGACCTCCCCCAGCCCCTCCGAAGGAGGGGAGCATGGTTCCTCCCCTTCGGGGAGGTTAGGAGGGGTTGTCCCTTCGGGGAGGTCGGGAGGGGTCCCATATCTCTTGTTATACTCCCCCCTCAACATCTCCAGCCATCGGCACAGTCTTTTCAGGTTATCCACCGCCTTACCGTCGGGTGTATTGTCGATGCCCTTCACCTTCGTCCGGGTCATCTCCTCCAATGTAAAATGTTCCGTCAGTTTCATATATTCAATGCTTAATTCTTAATGCTTAATTATAATTCGTTACTTCGTGAAATTCGTTAAATTCGTTGTTCAAAAAATCTGTGGTCTAAATATAAATCCGTTTAATCCGTTAAATCTGTGGTCTTTATATAATTCGTGTAATTCGTTTTAATTCTTTGACCTAAAGGTTCAAAGTGTGGCTTCGCATTCGTTGTTTTAAAAATTACTTCGTGGTCTCACAGTTTCTGTAGGTCAGTAATGTAAAACATGTTCTCGTGGCGTTCTTCGCCGTTCTTGTCCTTCCACGAGCGCTGCTTCCAGAACCCCTTCACCACGTACGGCACGTTCTGGTCGTACACAGTGTCCCGGTTCTTCGAGGCATACTCGCCCGTCATCTCTCCGTAGATGGTGTCGCCACCATGTTTCATCACCACGCCGCGGCTCTTGAAATACTCCTGTGTGCCGTCCTGGCGTTGATACTGGCGCTCAGCGTATGCGCCCACCGCTTGAATCATCATTAACTTTTCCATAATGCTTACTGTTTAATCTTTGATAAAAATTGTTCCGTTCATGGCCTTGAAGTCGCGACGGATGATCTCGACGTCCACTGGTGTGATGGGCATGCCCTGGTTCATCAGTTTGTCTTCATCTTCCCGCACCTTCATGACATACAGTTGATACGCCCGGCTCTTGATTCTACCATGCGTGTGGTGGTGTATTGCCTTCATGTCCTCGCTCATGTACCAGTCCTCACAGAGTCCACGGCCACGAACCCTTTTCCCTGTCAGCAGGCACTTGCGAACACCGAGCTCGTCAATCTGTTTGTTCATACACGAGGCACAGCACTCCTTCACCCTCACGTAGTTGTCGTTTATTACCATCTCAATGATAATAGTTACTTGTCAGTTTTGAGTGTTTCTGTTAATGCCCAGAGGTCATCTACTTCCTTCGTAATCGATGGTGCCAGCACTTCCATGAGTTCTAAGGCCTTGAACTTCTTCTCCTCAGCCATTTTCAGCAGCATGGCCAGAGCCTTCGCCATGGCATACGTCTCGATGGTCAGTCCCACAGGATCGCTGCCATACCTCAGCAGCAGACAGACAATCTTGTCGCACAGTTTTTCGCCTTCCATGGTCGCCAGTTTGGCTAACTCCTTTGCAATCTGCTGAGATTCCTGCTGGTCCCACTTCATGTTTTTGTTCTCCTTGCCAACCTTCATGTTGGTCTTCTTGTTTTTTTTCTTTGTCATAGTCTTTGGTTTAAATGATTAATAATAATGTTCGACGATGCAAAGATAGGCACAAAAAAAAGCCCCCATTTAGGGAGCCATCATTATCTCGCAGAGCTGAAACTCATTGAAACTAAAAAAAACTTTTTGAAACTAAATCCTGAAAGTTTAGACAAAAAAAAGAGAGTCAATCGACTCTCCTATTCCAGTTTTGTACCGTTCTCTTATATAGCCCTGCTTCATGCAGGATACCCCACAGCACCCCTTTCCTGCTATTCCCGTAGTCAGAGATTCGCTTGTTTTTTACCCACTTGTTCACCAAGTCAGTGATGTCGTTGTCCTTCATGCCGTCTATCTCCTTCAGAAACTGCCTGACGTCATCCTCGTTGTTATAGAACAAGGGCTTGAGCTTATCCACGAGTCCTGTGCCATCAGTCTCCGCCTGTTCCGTGTCGTCGTCAAGTTCCTCGTAGTCTGCCTCTTGCTCTTTGCCACCATGATAAATGTGTACATGCTGATTGTCGTGAATGTCGAACATCGCACCATGTATCGTGATATCTCCGGTAAACGTGATTCCACCTATCTTTTTGGTTTCCTTCTCCATCGTCGTCAATCGCTAAGTTTCACATCATCGTTGTCGTGCACGTCGTACATCGGACCCTCGAATGTGGGATTCTGCATCAGTATCTGAGGTTTCGTGTTCTCGCTGGGCAGTGCCATCAGTTCGTCCATCAACTGTTTCTGTTCTGCACGATGACGGTCGGGCAGACAGCAGTCGACAAATGTGCGCAACAAAGCCCACTTGTCGATGTTCTTCAAATGCTGCATGAACACCTTGATACGCTCACCGGACAGTATCAACAGGTTCTTCAGGAAGATATTTTCCATATACCTTGCCGTAGTCACGTTCTGCACATCCACTAGTTCGGCTTTCATTCGCTCTATCTCATCCCTCTGCCGTGCGTTCTCGGCCTGCTGTTCTCTGAGCGCCCGCTCCAGTTCTGCTATGCGTACCTGCATCGCTCCAGTCTTGTCCGAGAGCGCATTTAGTTCTTCGATACTTATCTCCATCGTTCTTCCTTTCTGTAGTTTTTATGTTATTGAAAAGTCCCCTCCCCACGCCTCAGCCATCAGACGCGAAAGGACTGCAAAGATACAAAAAAATCCTGCCCAATAACTATAGGGCAGGAAGTATTTTCCGTTAATAAAACCTAATGTCAAATCTGTTGCAAAACGTAATGATGTCGTCTATTCTTCTGCAGCCATAGGCATCTGCATGCCCTCTTCCTCCTGCTGGGGATATGGAATGCTCCTGGCACCATGATCCTGCAGCCAGATATGGTTCAACGTAAACGCGATGGATTCCAATGTTTCTTCCCGCTTCGATAGCGTCAACTCACACTCCCAGACGGTGATACAATGCCAGCCCATACTGGCCAGTAGTTTTCTTTGTTACGCTAGTCTGTAAAGTAGAGATGTAAATGAATCCTGGTTTTACCTGGAAATAGTTAAAAAAGTTGGATATCTAATTTGAAAGAACTACTTTTGCAACAAAAATATGAATAGTAACAGAATTAATATCTTATTAAGCAACGATGCTCTTTTAGAACGATTCACAGAAATTCTCATTGACGAAATCAATGCCGATGATGAATCTTATGAAAAGAAAGGAAGACAATTACTTGAATTTGCCCTTGAAAATAAGGATGCAGATGACTTCTTCATCGCAATCTGTGGTTGGAGCATAGATAGTCTTCTAGAAAAGACCGGTGTGTAATGCTAATTTATATTTTATTGAATATACAATCTCGATGCCATTCCAGAAATTGGGGTTTAACGTGATATTTCTTGGGAGTGATTAATACAGCATTCTTTATCGGCTCGAAATACTTGGCATAATATTCTTTACCTACATTCTCGTTAAGACGTATTGAGAAGATAACATGCAAGTCGTTAGTGAAACTTATCAGACCTTTATCAAAAGCTTTGTCATATAGCGAGGACAAGCAAATGCCGTTCTCTGGGTTCAAACGTTCTTGCTCATTCTCAGACCAAGGTATGATATGACTGGCTACAAGTAATTCCACCAAATCAATTCCGGTAAGGGCACACTTGCTGTTATAGTTGGCAAGTACTATTTGACGGAAGATGTTCTGGTTTACGCGAGTCTTTACTTCACGGACCTTGGTTTCACCAACAATTCCTTTTGGAATGTCTTTTATTACTTCCTTAAACTTCTTCTCTATTGTCGTACCTTCTTTTTGAGCAAGGATTCTTTCGCTCTCAAACATCAGCCGTTCCCTATCGTTTACAAACTCGTCCCAATACGGCTGACATTGTTTCCTTCCATTCTGCATTCCAGATATGCCACGTGCTTTCAGAATTGGATCACATGAAGCGAAGTTTGTTAATCTGTATGCCACTGCACCTGCAGTTCTGCCTATAATACTTGCAAGATGCTTCACATCTGGATTCCGAGCATCCATCTTACCAAAGGGAAGCTTCATATACAGATTGAGCACAAGTATCATTTGCTCGCGAGTCCAAAGGTCAGTCCTTGTCATCTTCTACTGGGTAATTAGTGCTCTTCTTCCTCATTATTAGGCAACAGATAATCGCTGGCCTTGTCCTTAGATATGACAGACCGACCGAGCTTGCTTTCCAGTTGATTGCGGGCTGCTTTTGCCACGCTACCACCTTCTTTTGCTACCCTAGTCTGCTGTTTGTAGCCCTTCGGACTACGCTGTTTAGAAAGCTCTGTTGTCGAAGCCTCAGCCAGTATATTAAGGGCTATTTCCAGATTGGTCATGTTGTCTCGCAGGTTTTCCTTCTTCAATCCCTTGAAATGCTTATACTGCTTAGTGGTAAATCCGCTCCACTCACGAGTAATGATGTCTGTCAAGGACGCATATTCAAAACCCTCATGTACACCTGTTCGTTGCCACTCGTCTGTCAGTTCCTTGCGTACCTCGATACTCTTGATGCGCTGATTAATCCAGGCATCGCTATAGCCCAAACGCTTATAGTCAACAATGGCTTGGTCAATACTTTTCTCAGGGTCTTGCATCTGGTCAAGTCTTTCGCTGGCCACCTGCGCTATCCAATTTTTAAGAGGTTCAGCCTTTGGAGAGGGTATTGCTTGTATGATGCGGAAGATGCCCTTGATTGTCGCGCAATTCATTTTTTGCCGACCACCAGCGGTCTGAACGGAAAGGGGGGTGACAATTTGTCCCCACCCTTTGGCAAGCATGGGGTCGCGTCTTTTCATGGTCTTGATGTAGCCAGAAGGGTCTTTGCTTTCCGTCAGTACCTCGACTACGTCCACCACACAGAAATACCATTGCTCTTTTTCATCGTCCCAAACCGTACGGACTTTCTTTTCTTCAAAGAGCTTTATTGCTTGTTTTTTTGTCATATCTTTCTGTTATATCAGGCTACACAACAAACTGGGGGGGCAAATTTTATAAATGCCCTCTCGGTCAGCCGATTATGTAGCAGATTGTGCATGGTTAGCTTCGTGTACTTATATTAATCTGTCGGCAAAGATAATGAAAAATCAGGAAACAGCCAAAGAGAATGGCAAAGTTTTTTTGTCTTCAAACGGTACTTTGGTACTTGGTACTTTGGTACTTTTTGCTAAATTTTTTATTCTCGGCGGACCGTTTGTTTGATGAGGTGCAAGAAGGAAGAAGATAGATCATAATTCTATAAATATTTTTAATGATTATATATAATATATATATTATATATAATCATTGGTTTCGTATTTGCAAAATTGAAAACATCAAAAAGTACCAAAGTACCAAGTACCAAAGTACCAAACTTCGCCCTCGATAGCTAAAACTCCCTCCGTATTTTTCTTGCAAAATTAGCCCGAAAAATACCCCTTAAAAATGTAGGGTTTTGCCTTCATATTTTGCGCGACGCCTAAAAAAGCTGTACCTTTGCAATAGAAAATCAAAAGAAAGCCTAATACAGAAAAATCTGTTAAAGAGAATCTGAAAACCGTTAAAGAGAATTTGATAAACACGACCAAGAATTAAGCATTAAGCATTAAGCATTGAGTATGGCAATACTATATAGGATGAAGAAAGATACGCGCAGGCATACGGCGCACCCGGGGAAGTGGTTTCCCTATCCCGTGAACACGGGGACCATCGAGACGGACGAGCTGGCACGCATCGTGCAGCGCAACTGCTCAGCCAAGCGTAGCGACGTGATGGCGGTGCTGATAGAGCTGTCGGAGGTGATACAGCAGCTGCTCCTAGACTCGCACCGCGTCCGTCTGGACGGCATCGGAAGTCTGATGGTTGGCATCAGCAGCGACCCCAGCGACACGCCCGAGGACTTCAACCGCAAGAAGATCCGTAACCTGCACATCTGCTTCAAACCCGAACAGAACCTCAGATTCGGGGACGCGGAAGTCACTGCCATGCCGACATGAACACGGAGTATTTTTGAACAACGAAGGATTTGAAACAACGAATTAAGACGAATTACACGAATGGGACGAATTATTTTTTTAAACCACAGATTTAACAGATTTAACGGATTTGAATTAAGCATTAAGCATTAAGCATTAAGCATTAAAACGAGCGCTCAATATAATTTTTACATTTTAATTTTTAATCTTTCATTTTTAATCTTTAATCTTTTACAACTATGTCAGTATTTTACCGTTTGCATCAAAGCACCAATGAGGATCCGAGTATGAACGGAAAGTGGTACGCCCGTGCCGTGCCCACCTCGACCATCAGCACGAAGGAGTTGGCAGACATCATGCAGCGCAACTGTACCGTGAAGCGTGCGGACATCGTGGCCGTCATCGCCGAGCTGGTAGAGACCATGCGCGACCAGCTGCAACACTCGCACCGCGTGAAGCTGGAGGGTCTGGGTTCGTTCAAGCTGGGCCTGAAGAGCACCGGTGCCGCCACGGCAGCCGACTTCGATGTCCGCAAGAACATCAAGGGCGTGCACGTCGTCTTCACCCCTGAGTGTACCACCGACAGCGCCGGACGCCGCACGAAGATCCTCCTGGAGGGTGTCACCGTCGCCGAGCTGCCCAAGAACACCGTCAACACGGAGCGACCTTAACCTCGAAGAGGTTCGTGGAGTGAGGAGTGTGGAATGTGGAGTGATTCTCGTGAAGTGAGGAGTGTGGAATGTGGAGTGAGAATAGTTTTTCCGCGGATAGCACCGGGTTACCAACTGACCTCACTCCTCCCTCCTCCCTCCACCCTCCTCGAATGATGAAACAAAATGCCTATGAAAAAGACAAGTATCTGGGAGGTGGTGATACGCGTAGCGATAGCGGCACTCACCGCGGCACTCACGGCCGTCACGACCACGTCATGCTTGGGTCACGGACCGTTTTAGCGGGCTAAAGCCCTAGTGATAAGTGATAAGTGATAAGTGACAATTGATAATTGATAATTGATAAATTGCTAGCGCAGAAAGGAGGAGGGATAAGCCGCTAAATGATTTGAAACGCCCATAGTTCTAAAAATCCGCATGAGGAGAGAGACCTCGTGCGGTTTTTCTTATGCATCCAGGTGGAGCACCTGGTCGCAGAGTTGGCTGACGGCGGGACGGTGGGTGATGAAGATCATGGTCTTGTCACGGCAGTAGTCGAAGAGGCGGGTGAAAAGCTCGTGTTCGGTGTGCTCGTCGAGGGAGGCACTGATCTCGTCGAGCAACAGGATGCTGCCGGGGCGCAGGAGACCACGGGCGATGGCGATGCGCTGGGCCTGACCCTCGCTGAGGCCGATGCCACGCTCACCCAACAGGGTGTCGATGCCATCAGGGAGGTCATAGACGAAGTCGGCCATGGCGACATGGAGGACCTGACGTAGCTGGTCGTCGGTGGCCTCGGGACATGCCAACTGGAGGTTGTAGCGTACCGAACCACTCATCAGGGTGTTGCCCTGGGGCACAAAGACAAAGTGGACGCGCGTAGAAGCGCTGAGGGGTTCCTCATGGCCTGAAGTGTCAAAAAGGGCCATTTCACCGACATTGGGACGGATGAAATCGAGCATCAGACGGAACAGGGTGGTCTTGCCGATTCCCGTAGCTCCCATGATGGCCGTCTTGCTGCCGGGCAGGAAGCGGTGGGTGAAGTCGTGCAGCACCTCGTGGTCGCCTGCGGCATAGCGGAAGGTGACACCGTCGAGGCGGATGCCGAGAGAGGAGGGAGGAGTGGGGAGTGTGGAGGGAGGAGTGGGGAGTGTGGAGGGTGGAGGGTGGAGTGTGGAGGGTGGAGTGTGGAGGGAGGAGGGAGGAGTGTTATCGTTGGAATCGGTTTTTTTTGAAGCTTGCTCTAATTCTTCGAGGCGGTCGATGCTGGCCGAGGCATAGAAGAAATGGGGCATCATATTGAGTAGCGAGAGGATGGGGTGCTGGATCTGACCGACAAGTTGGAGGAACGAGGTCATCACACCAAAGGTGATGACACCATTGCGCAGTTGCAGGCCACCCCACACAAAGGCCAGCAGGTAACCCAGACTGAAGGTGAAGGCCAGCAGCAGACGACTTACCACGGTAAAACGGGTGCGCCGCAGGACACGGCCCATGAGGACGTCCTGTTGACTGCTGAGGCGGTCGGTGACCCACTGTTCGCTACCCAGCGAACGCAGCACGCCATTGTGTTCCATACCTTCCTGCACCTGCATCTGGATGACGCTCTCTTGTTGGCGGATGTCGAGCGTCATGTGGCGCAACTTATGGGCAAAGAGTTTGCCGAAAGCCACCACCAAGGGGGTGACGAGCAACAGGGCCAGTGCCAGACGGGCGTCCATGGAGTAGAGCAGCAAGAAGGCACCCGTGAGTTGGAAACCCGTCACCACAAACTGCGGCAGGAGCGTCGTCGTCACGTTGGCCACGGCATCGATGTCCTTCGACAGGCGTGAGGTGACATCACCGGAATGCAACTGGTCCTCAAAGAGTTGGCGACGGAACAAGCTACTGAACACGCGCAGGCGGATGGTGTTCGACTGGGCGGTACTGGCCTTCGTCGTCAGGTAGTAGTAGAACTGGCGCAGCAGGATGCCTGCCGACACGACAACGACCAGTTTGGCGACCATGAGGAGTACGTCGTCGGCAGAGCCCTCACGGATGGTGACATCAATGAACACTTTGCTGAGCCATATCATGAGCAGACCTAACGACACCTGTAAGATGCCGGCAACGATGCGCACCAGGGTATTCCACCGGATGCCCGCCATGTTACGCCATACCCAGACAATGTACTTCACGACCTACGCTTGTTAGTTATTCTTCCACGATGCCCAGCTCCGTCCATTTGGCGAGCATCTTCTCCACGTCCTTGCGGGCCTGTTCGGGCGTGACATCATACTCGTCGCAGAGGGCATTGGTGAGGCTGGAGATGGAAAAATCGCCCATTTCACCGGCCTTCTGCCACAGCCATGCCGCCGTCTCGTTGAGACTGATGAGCTTGCCGAAGTCGATGGTCCCCAGACCTTCGCCAACAATGATATGTTCGCCACAGACCGTGCGGAGCACAAAACCTTTCTTCTGTTTCATATTATCATATTTTCATTTTAATTTTTCATCTTTCATTTTTCATCTTTAATCTTAGTATCGTTCGTCGATAGACGGCGAGGATCCAGCGCCGGACAGGCAGCAGGCGCCACCACAGTCGGGAGGCCTTGACACGCCAGGGGGCGTAGAGCGCATGGTGCTTGCCACGGGGCGTCACCACATGGGTGGCCAGGGCCTTGACATCGGCGAGGCGACAGTGTTCCACACCCGCGACATTGCCGTCGCCCATCAGCGTGACGCGGTCGCCCTCGATGCGGATGATGCGGTGGACGACATAGCGGCACTGTTCGACCCATGCCAGGACGACATCGCCGACCTGCGGATGCTCGGGGCGCACCAGATCGACACTCTCGACACCCCCGATGATAAAGGGCAGCATGCTATAGCCCTTGACGGGGAACGTCACCGTCATGCCCTCTTCGACGAGACGGATGGCGTCGCGGATGATGACCAGATCGGATACCTTATTATTCATGGGCGATGGTTTCACAACACAAACGGGCAGCGGCCTCGTCGGGCAGACACTCCAGGTGCCACAGACGCACACCACCGGCCAACAGGTTCTCTGTCGCGTGGAGGCCGTCGGCCACCTTGGGGTCCCAGCGCTTGCCGGAGATGGAAGGTACGAGGGCGGCATAAGCCATGAGGGGCATCAGCCGATGGATCTTATTATAGGGGGCCTGACTCAGTTGGACGATGCCGCCAATGGGGTAAGAGACATTGCGGTAGCAGGGCGTCTTACCACTCCACGGAGAACCAAAAACATAGATTCCATCGGACATCACACGCACCACGGGGTTGTCGTCGTTGACCAGCTGGGTACCCGGGATATGGCGCAGCCAGAGGCCGGAATGGGTACTCTTTCCCGTGCCGCTCTTGCCGAGGAACATATAGCCGCGACCCTCGTAGCTGACCACCGAACTGTGGAACAGGGCGGTATAGCGGCACGCCGTGGAGAGGGCAAAGAGCACCATCAGCGCATTGTTGATGCCAAAGAGTGGTTCATCGACCAGCACGACGGTGGCCTCGCGGTAGGCGGTATCGGTCACCATGCGCGCGGCACAGCGACCCCACAACTGGAACTCGAAATACGGACGCTCCCCCGCCCTGCCAGCCAGAATCTGGGAGCCGTCATCGTCCTGGTTCATCTCGATGGCGATGTCGGCAAGTTCGGGGAAGTCGGCGGGATGCACCACGTGCAGCGAGAAGACCACATCGGCGGTCTCAGCGACAGAAAAAGGCGCATATTGTGCCATTTCATCGACAATATGCTCCTCTTCCGGCATCTCGACCACGAAGGTGTGGCCAGCCACTTGATAGTAGTATTTCCGAGTCATCAGCAGCGTGTTACTCCTTTCTCTCAGGGTAGAAAATCTTGTTGGCCCCGGAGGTGATCTCCAACTCGTCGCGGTGCGAACGGATGAAGCTGTCGATGTGGCGCTTGCGCTTCTCCTCCAGGATCTCATCGACGGCGATGAGGATTCCCGTCTCCTCGACGTCGCCGAAGCCGTAGTTGATGGCGGTGCCGAAGAGTTTCATCGTCGGCGACAGACTCATATAGGCATTGACCAGTGGCGGGATGTTATAGCCCAACTTACGGATCTCACTATTCAGGATGCGGTAGTCGGCCTTGAAGTCATCCTCACAGAACAGCGCCTCCAATTCGGTCTGGTCAGTCTCAATAACCAACGGTTTCATCGGGATAATGAGGCGTTCCTTGTCGTCGAAGTGCTTGCGCAGGAAATAGAGAATCATGTCGCGACCCTTGCGGATGTACGAGGGGTACATGGTCATCTTGCCGAAATAGTATTTCACGTCGGGGCGCAGCACGGTGAGGGCACCGAGACCGTCCCACAGGTTGTCGAGGGCAAAGAGACTCTTGGCACCCATGCGCGACGACTGGTAGGGCAACGACACGAAGGAGCGTCCCAGTTCCACCGTCCAGGGGGCATAGTCCTTGATGAACTTCTCCGAGAAATGGAACATGTGGCTGGTGGCGAGGATGGGTTGTCCCTCGGCATCATACTGCCAGTCGGTGCCCAGAAGATAGCGGTAGCCACCGATAATCTCCTGTTGTTCGGGATTCCACACGATGAGTTGCTTATAGCAGTTCTCGCAGGTATCGAACTCATCGATATCGACCTCTTTTCCCGTACCGCCGCCAGCCTCACGGAAGGCGATCTCGCGCAGTCGGCCTATCTCGCGCATCACGTTGGGCGCGTTATGGGCCGTGACGATGTAGATCTCGTTGTTGCTCTTGTTGGTCATGCGCAACTGACGCTCGGGGGTCAGCTCACTCACGAGCACCTCTTTGGATACGGGAGGGATAATGGGTTGTTCCATTGTCGTAGTCTTGGGGGTTTATAGTTTATAGACGGTGTCTTGTACGTACTGTGCCCACTCGGCCGGTGTCTTGCTCTTGTCGAAGGTCTGCCAGGGGATGGGCTTGCCGATGGTGATGTGGAAGGTCTTGCCCACATTCTTGTACATCTCATCGACCAGGAAGAGCATGGCCAGGTTGAAGGGCAGGAAACGGTCGGAGAAACTGGCCAGGCGGTAGAAGAAGTTGGAGTTGCGCCCCTCGAAATGGATGGGGATGACGTCGCGCTGGTATTCCACACTCTTGCTGATGAAGGTCTTCGACCACGGGATGTCGCGGATGACGCCGTGGTGACGGCGCGAGCAGAGTCCGGCGGGAAACATCATGATGTGGTTCTGACTCTCGAAGCCTGCCTTCACCATGGCGGGGAAGTTACGGCTCTGGTGTCCCGTCTTGTTGATGGGGATGCAGAGCGGTGCCAGTCCCGGCAGGTACATCAGCATGTCGTTGACCAGATAGCGGAAGCGGTCGTCGTAGTGGCGCCCGATGACAGCCCCCAATGCCACGCCGTCGATGCCACCCAGCGGGTGGTTCGACACGATGGTATAGAGTCGGCCGTCGTCCTTGGCAGGGAGGTTCTCCAGTCCGTCAACGTCCAGGGTCATCTGCAGATGGTCCATGCAGGCCTCCAGCCAGGGAGTCCCCACCTTGTCGCGTGCCTCCCAGAGGAAGCCGTTCACCGTATCCTGATGGACGATGTGCTTGAGCCACGTCACCAACGGACGTGGCACCCACTTGGCCTTGGCACCCATCTTGTTTTTCAGGATGCTGTCGATGTCTATAGTCTGCTCGGTCATCTGTTCCATTTCTCTCTATTGATACTAACAGTCTGCAAAATTACGGAAAAATACTTTAAACACCTGCACTTTTTGGAAAAATTTGTGCAAAAATCGGTATTTCACATTTTTTAAATAAATCAGTTAGTAAAAAAGTGGGGAAAAGTGGTGGAAAGTGGGGAATATTGATTACCTTTGCAGCCACTAACATTTTATATATTAGTACGCATGCGATTTTTAGGTACCATAGAAGCCAAGACAGACGCCAAGGGACGCGCTTTCCTGCCTGCCTCTTTCCGCAAGATCCTACAGACTGGCGGTGAGGAGCGGCTCGTGATGCGCAAAGACGTCTTCCAGCCCTGTCTGGTACTCTACCCCGAATCGGTATGGAACGTGCAGTTGGATGCCCTGCGCCAGCGTCTGAACCGCTGGAACAAGCAGCACCAGCAGGTGTTCCGCCAGTTTGTCTCGGAGGTGGAGATCCTGACGCTGGACGGCAACGGCCGTTTTCTGATACCGAAGCGTTACCTGCGTATGGCCGACATCGATCAAGACATCAAGTTCGTAGGTCTGGACGACACCATCGAGATATGGAGTAACAAGAAGGCCGAGGAACACCAGATGAGCGCCGAGGAATTCGGTAGCGCCCTGGAGGAGCTCATGGGTCACGAGGAAGACTAAAAAGCCGATGATAACGACTGCTGAGACATACCACGTACCAGTACTTCTGAAAGAAAGTATTGACGGACTGAATATTCAGTCCGGCGGTGTCTATGTCGATGTCACCTTCGGCGGTGGCGGCCACTCGCGGGAGATCCTCGCACGACTGGGCAAGAAAGGCCACCTCTACAGTTTCGACCAGGATGCCGATGCCGAACAGAACATCGTCGCCGACGAGCGGTTTACCTTCGTCCGCAGCAACTTCCGGTATCTCAGCAACTGGATGCAGTACTACGGCGTGGAGCACATCGACGGCTTGCTGGCAGACCTCGGCGTGTCGAGTCACCACTTCGACGACGAGACCCGCGGATTCTCCTTCCGCTACGACGCACCCCTGGACATGCGCATGAACAAGCGCGCGGGGAAGACCGCCGCCGACATCCTGAACGACTACAGCGAGGAGCAGCTGGCCGACGTCCTCTACCTGTATGGTGAACTGAAGAACGCCCGCCAACTGGCCAAGACCCTCGTCAAGGCCCGTCAGGACCAGCGCATCGAGACGACAGCAGACCTGCTGACGGCGTTGGGAATAGAGACGGAGGAAGCCAATTCTCAATTATCAATTGTCAATTCTCAATTGAAAAAGGATCTGGCCCGTCTGTTTCAGGCCCTGCGCATCGAGGTCAACCACGAGATGGATGCCCTGCGCGACATGCTGAAGGGTGCCACACGCTGTCTCCGACCGGGTGGCAGACTATGCGTCATCACCTACCACTCGCTGGAGGACCGCATCGTGAAGAACGTCATGAAGGCCGGTAATGCCGAGGGACGTGTGGAACAGGACTTCTTCGGGCGCATCAGCACCCCGTTCCGCGCCGTCAACAAGTTGACCGTCCCCAGCGACGAGGAACAACAGCAGAACCCGCGCAGCAGAAGCGCCAAACTGAGAATAGCAGAGAAACTATAGACCAACGAGCACATGAAGCAAGACGAGAACATAGCACAAGAGCTGCCCATCGACGCCCCCAAAGCCTCCGCCCCCAACGAGGGTGGCGAGACCACGCTGAAGGAGACGCTGAAGAAGATGCAGGAGACCGTCCGCGAGGAGGACCCGCGCCCCACGCAGCACCTGACGCTGCGCACCATCCTGGGTGGCGACCTGCTCAGCACGGAACTGGTACGTGCCCAGCTCTGGCTGGTCGTCCTCATCGTGTTGCTGACCACCGTCTATGTGGCCTTCCGCTACCAGTGTCAACAGGACATGATCACCATCGACCGCATGGAAGAGCAGCTGAAAGACGCCAAGTTCCGTGCCCTCAGCTCGTCGAGTACGCTGACCGAGCGCAGCCGCGAGAGTAAGGTGCTGGACATCCTGAAACAAAACAAGGACTCACTGCTGCACCAGGCTGACCAGCCACCGTACATCATTCAGATCCCTGAATGATGAGTGATAAGTGATAAGTGATAAGTGATAAGTGATGAGTGATGAGTGATAAGTGATGAGTGATGAGTGATAAGTGATAAGTGATAAGTGATAAGAGATAAGGATGAGTAGATTCGAGAATGAAAAGGTGATGCCCCGCTACTTTGCCATTGCGGTGGTGTTGACGTTCATCGGTGTTGCCGTGGTAGGCAAGGCCTTCTACATCATGACGGTCAAGAAGCAGTACTGGACCGATGTGGCCGACCGACTGAAACGTGACTCCGTACTGGTGAAACCCAACCGCGGCAACATCCTCAGCAGCGACGGCCAGCTGATGGCGTCGTCCATTCCCGAATACCGCATCTATATGGACTTCCAGGCTGCCGCCTTCCAGAAGGACGACTCGCTCTGGCTCGACAAGGTAGATAGCCTGTGCGAGGGTCTCCACGAGATATTCCCCACGTGGACGAAGGAGCAGTTCAGGGAACACCTGGAGAAGGGTCGCCACGTCGTCAACCGCAACGGCAGCGTCGGCTCGCGCTGGTGGTCTATCTGGAAACCCCGCATCGACTACAACACCTTCTGCGAGGTCAAGCGCCTGCCCTTCCTCAATATGCCACGCTACAAGAGCGGTTTCACCTATGAGGAGTTTACCTCGCGGCGCCGTCCCTTCGGCAGTCTGGCCATGCGTACCATCGGTGGCATCATGCTGGCCAAGGACTCCGCCTACTTCGGTCTGGAACTGAGCTGCGACAGTTTCCTGCGCGGCACACCAGGCATCACGGGTCGCAGGAAGGTGTTGCACAAATATATGAACATTCCCGTCACGCAACCCATTGACGGTGCCGACGTGGTGACCACCATCGATGTCAACATGCAGGACCTCGCAGAACGCTCGCTGCTGGACATGCTGAAGAGTCCGCAGGTGAACGGCGAACTGGGTGTCGCCATCCTCATGGAGGTGAAGACTGGCGACGTCAAGGCGATGGTCAACATGGCGAAAACATATGACAAAGACGGCAACCCCCACTACATCGAGTCTGTCAACAGTGCCATCAGTTACCGCTGCGAACCCGGTTCCGTATTCAAGGTAGCCTCCTTCCTGGTGGCCCTCGACGACGGGGTGGTGGATACCAGCTACGTCATCCATACCGGTTGCGGCATAAGAAATATGTACGGGCGCGATATGAAGGACCACAACTGGCGCCGCGGAGGCTATGGCGACATCAATGTGGCGCGCACCCTGGAGGTCAGCTCGAACATCGGCGTCAGCCATGTCATCGACCTCAACTACCACCAGAAGGCCGAGCGCTATGTCGATGGTCTCTACCGCGTGGGTATCGGCGAGGACCTGAAACTGCAGAACATCCTGCCCGGCTACCGTGCCCCCATCATCCGCAGACCCCAGCGTAAGAAGAACGGACACTACGACGACAACTGGTATGCCACCACGCTGCCCTGGATGTCGATAGGCTATGAGACCCAGATAGCACCCATCAATACGGTGACCTTCTACAACGCCATTGCCAACAACGGTAAGATGATGCGTCCGCGCTTCATCAAGAAGGTGGTGAAGAACGGAAAGACCATCCGCGAGTTCCCGCCCGAGGTCATCAAGGAACAGATAGCCAAACCCGCTGCCATCAAGACCATGCAGACCATCCTGCGCCACGTGGTGAGTCAGGGACTGGGAAAGAAAGCCGGTTCAGAGTTTTTCCCTGTCTCCGGAAAGACCGGTACCGCACAGGTGTCACAGGGTAAGGCAGGATACAAGAGCGGCGTCGTACAGTACTGGCTGTCGTTTGCCGGCTACTTCCCCTCCGACAATCCCCGCTACTCGTGCATCGTCTGCATCAAGAAGTCGGGACTGCCCGCCTCGGGTGGTGGTATGAGTGGCGTGGTGTTCCACCACATCGCCGAGGGTGTCATGGCCCGCAACCTGAAATTCGATGTCAAAGACGCCCATGACGAGACATCGGTACTGACGCCCGACGTGAAGAACGGCGACAGCAAGTCGGCCAACTACGTGCTGAAGAAACTGGACATCAAGAAACGCGCCACAGAGACCAAGCAAAGTGCCAAGGGCAAGACACCCGACGTCACCGGCATGGGTGCCAGGGATGCCGTCTATCTGTTGGAGAACCGCGGACTGCGCGTGCGCCTGGTGGGTCGCGGCAAGGTGAAGCGCCAGAGCTATCCTGCCGGCAAGGACATCGTCAAGGGTGCCGAGTGCGTCCTGACACTGGAGTAAAGGAAAGAATAAAAACGAACGATATATGAAACTGAGCGAACTGCTGAAATACGTCAAGCCCATCGCCGTCACAGGGACGACGGACGTGGACATCACGGGTGTGAACATCGATTCACGCAAGATTGAGAAAGGCCATCTCTTCGTAGCCATCAAGGGTACGCAGACTGACGGCCACCGCTTCATCCCCAAAGCCTTGGAGCTGGGTGCCGTGGCCGTACTGTGCGAGGACCTGTCCGAGGCTGACGCAACAGGAAACGATGGTGTGACCTACGTACAGGTGACCTCCACGGAGGCGGCAGTAGGTCCTGTGGCTACCGTCTTCTATGGTGAGCCCTCCAAGCAGTTGAAGCTGGTGGGTGTCACGGGAACGAACGGCAAGACCACCATCGCCACCTTATTATATAATATGTTCCGCCAGATGGGTCACCGCTGTGGTCTGTTATCGACGGTCTGCAACTACATCGAGGGCGAGGCCATCGCCGCCGACCATACCACCCCCGACCCCATCGAACTCAACAAGTTGCTGGGCAAGATGGTGGCAGCAGGGTGTGAGTATGCCTTCATGGAGTGCTCCAGTCACGCCATCGCCCAACAGCGCATCGGCGGTCTGCAGTTTGCCGGTGGGCTGTTTACCAATCTGACCCGCGACCACCTGGACTACCACAAGACCTTCGAAAACTACCGCGACGCCAAGAAAGCCTTCTTCGACGGACTGCCGAAGGGTGCCTTCGCCATCACCAATGCCGACGACAAGAACGGCATGGTCATGGTGCAAAACACCAAAGCCACGGTGAAGACCTATTCGACACGAAGCATGGCCGACTTCAGGGCCCGCATCATCGAGTGTCACTTCGAGGGTATGTACCTCGACATCTGTGGTCATGAGGTCGGTGTGCAGTTTATCGGCAAATTCAATGTCAGCAACCTGCTGGCCGTCTATGGCGCCGCCGTCATGCTGGGCAAGAAACCCGACGACATCCTGCTGGTGCTGAGCACGCTGAAGAGCGTGGCCGGACGCCTGGAACCCATCCGCTCGGAAGAGGGTGTGACAGCCATTGTCGATTACGCCCACACCCCCGATGCCCTGGAGAACGTGCTCAACGCCATCCATGAGGTACTGGACGGCAAGAAGGGCAAGGTCATCACGGTCTGCGGTGCTGGTGGCAACCGCGACAAGGGCAAGCGCCCGCTGATGGCTCAGGAGGCCGTAAAACAGAGCGACCGCGTCATCATCACCTCCGACAATCCCCGTTTCGAGGAGCCTCAGGACATCATCAACGACATGCTGGCTGGTCTGGACCCGAAGCAGATGAAGAAGGTGGTGAGCATCGTGGACCGCAAGGAGGCCATCCGCACGGCCATCATGATGGCCGAGAAAGGCGACGTCATCCTCATCGCCGGCAAGGGTCATGAGGACTACCAGGAAGTCAAGGGTGTGAAGCACCACTTCGACGACCGCGAAGTAGTTCGTGAGATTTTTAACCTTTAATCTTTCATTTTTCATCTTTAATCTTTCATCTCCATGCTATACTACTTCTTCCGTTTCCTCGAACAATTCGACATACCAGGCGCACACATCTGGTCGTACATCTCGTTCCGCGCCCTGTTGGCACTCATCCTGTCGCTCATCATCTCGGCATGGTTTGGCGAGTACTTCATCAAGTGGATGAAGCGCCGCAACATCGCGGAGACCGCCCGCGACCCGAGCATCGATCCCTTCGGCATCGAGAAGAAGGGCGTACCCACCATGGGTGGCATCATCATCATCGTCAGCATCCTGATTCCCGTCCTGCTGCTGGGCCGCATGCGCAACACCTACCTGTTGCTGATGATCGGCACCACCATCTGGCTGGGATTCCTGGGATTCATGGATGACTACATCAAGATTTTCAAGAAGAACAAGGAAGGACTGCCTGGTCTCTACAAGATTATCGGACAGGTATCCATCGGTTTCATCGTGGGTCTGACGCTGTGGCTCAGTCCCGACGCCGTGGTCCGCGAGAACATCTCGGAGACCAGCCAGAACCAGGAGATCGTCATCAAACACAAACCGGAGGCCGTCAAGTCGCTGCAGACCACCATACCGTTTATCAAGAACCACAACCTGAACTACTCGAAGGTGATGGCGTTCTGCGGGAAGTATCAGGTGGCAGCAGGCTGGGTGCTCTTCGTCATCATGACCATCATCGTCGTCACGGCCGTATCGAACGGTGCCAACCTCAACGACGGCATGGACGGCATGTGTGCCGGCAACTCGGCCATCGTGGGTGTCGCCCTGCTGATATTCGCCTACGTATCGTCGCATATCGTCTATGCGGCGTACTTCGACATCATGTATATCCCCGGTTCCCAGGAACTGGTGGTCTTCCTGGCGGCATTCATCGGTGCCATGATCGGTTTCCTGTGGTATAACGCCTTCCCCGCCCAGATCTTCATGGGCGATACGGGTTCGCTGGCCATCGGCGGCATCATCGGCGTCTGTGCCGTCATCATCCACAAGGAACTGATGCTGCCCATCCTCTGCGGTATCTTCTTCATCGAGAGCCTCAGCGTCATCATCCAGACGCAGTGGTTCAAGATCCAGAAGCGCAAGGGGCGCCGCGTGCGCGTCTTCCGCGCCACTCCTATCCACGACACGTTCCGTCGGCTGGACTCACAGCTCGACGCCACCAGCACCTACATCCTCAAGGGCTGGCCGCACCGTCCGTTCCACGAGTCGAAGATTACCATCCGTTTCTGGATTACCACGATTATATTAGCTGCATTGACCATCATCACCTTGAAGGTGAGATAAGGGGGTAAAGGAGTTAAAGAAGTTAAAGAAGTTAAAGAAGTTAAAGGAGTTAAAGAAGATATGAGTAGGATTGTCATTTTAGGGGCTGGAGAGAGCGGCGCAGGAGCTGCCGTACTGGCCAAGAAAGAAGGATTCGACGTCTTCGTCAGCGACCTGTCGAAGATAGCCGACAAATATAAGAAGCTGATGGATGACCACAAGATAGAATGGGAAGAAGGTCACCATACGGAGGAGAAGATCCTCGATGCCGACGAGGTCATCAAGAGTCCCGGCATCCCCGACACAGCACCCATGATCGTCAAGATCAAGGAGAAGGGCATCGGCATCATCAGCGAGATAGAGTTTGCCGGACGCTACACGCAGTCGAAGATGGTCTGCATCACGGGCTCCAATGGCAAGACCACCACGACATCGCTCATCTACCACATCTTCAAGAAGGCGGGCTACGACGTGGGACTGGCCGGAAACATCGGTCACTCGCTGGCCCTGCAGGTGGCTGAAGAGCCCCACGAGTACTACGTCATCGAGTTGAGCTCTTTCCAGTTGGACAACATGTACGACTTCCGTGCCGACATCGCCATCCTGCTGAACATCACGCCCGACCACCTGGACCGCTACAACTTCGAGATGCAGAACTATGTCGATGCCAAGATGCGCATCATCCAGAACCAGACGGCCAACGATGCCTTCATCTACTGGAACGACGACCCCATTATCCGTCGCGAACTGGCGAAATACGACATCAAGGCCATCCAGTATCCCTTCTCGGAACTGAAGGAGAAGGGCGTCATCGGCTATATCGAGGAAGGACAGTACACCATCGAGAAACCCGAGCCTTTCAACATGGAACAGGAAGCCCTCTCGCTGACTGGCAAGCACAATATCTACAACTCGCTGGCAGCCGGTATCGCGGGTAACATCGCCGGAATCAAGAAGGACATCATCCGTCAGTCGCTGAGCGACTTCCCGGGTGTGGAGCACCGTCTGGAGAAGGTATGTACCGTCCGTGGCGTGCAGTACGTCAACGACTCGAAGGCCACGAATGTCGATGCCTGCTGGTATGCCCTGGAGTCCATGCGCACCAAGACCATCCTCATCATCGGTGGCAAGGACAAGGGCAACGACTATGCACCCCTCATGCCGCTGGTCAAGGAGAAGTGTGCCGGACTGGTGTATCTGGGTGCCGACAACCAGAAGTTGCACGACAACTTCGACTCGCTGGGCATCCCCGTGCGCGACACACACTCCATGAAGGACTGCATCCAGGCCTGCTACGAGATGGCGGAACCCGGCATGACGGTGCTGCTGTCACCGTGCTGTGCCTCCTTCGACCTCTTCAAGAACATGGAGGACCGCGGCGAGCAGTTCAAAGAGCTGGCCCGCAGCCTATAAATCGTCAAATCGTAAATAGTCAAATAGTAAATTGTCAAATAGTAAATTGTCAAATAGTCAAATAGAGCCGTGAACAAAAAGATCGGAAATATCTTCAAGGGCGACAAGGTCATCTGGATGGTGTTCTTCTTCCTCTGCATGATCAGTATCGTGGAAGTCTTCTCGGCATCCAGCGGACTGACCTACAAGAGCCATAACTACATCGGCCCCATCGTCTATCATGCTGGCACCATCATCGCCGGAGCCGTGGTGGCCATCCTCACGCTCAACATCCCCTGTCGGTATTTCAAGCTGATGACACCCTTCCTGCTGGGCATCACCATGTTGCTGCTGCTCATCGTCCTCCTGGGCGGTGGCGAGAGCACCAACGACGCCTCGCGCTGGATACGTCTGGGACCCATCACCATACAGCCCTCGGAGATTGCCAAAGGTACGGTGATACTGGCTATCGCCCAGATACTGAGTGCCATGCAGCGCGAGAACGGTGCCGACCGCAACGCCTTCAAATGGGTGATGTGGGTAGCCGTACCGTTCTGTCTGCTCATCGGCAAGGAGAATCTCTCCACCGCCGCCCTGCTCTTCGTGGTGGTCATCTTCATGATGGTCCTCGGCCAGGTGCCCTGGAGACAGACCGGCCGACTGGTGGGTATCCTCGTATTGGCAGCCTTCCTGGGCGTGGGATTCATCTTCCTGGTGGGTGACCGCTCGGAGGCTCAGAAGGAGAACCAGAAGGAGATGGTCGCCGCCAACGCGCTGTCAAAGACGGAGCGCCTGGAGGAGGAAGAGAAAGAGGCGGGTGCGGTGGACAAGTTGCTGCACCGCGCGGGAACATGGAAAAACCGTATCATCACGTTCTTTGAACCCTTCCCGCCTGCCGACGAGTACGACCTGGACAAGGACGCCCAGGTGGCCCATGCCAATATCGCCATCTCGTCGAGCGGCATCATCGGCAAGGGTCCTGGCAAGAGCACCGAACGCGACTTCCTGTCGCAGGCGTTCTCGGACTTCATCTTCGCCATCGTCTTCGAAGAATTGGGACTCTTGGGAGGCGCCGCCGTCGTCTTCCTCTACATCGTCCTGCTCTACCGCTGTGCACGTATCGCCAGCCGGTGTGAGAACAACTTCCCGGCTTTCCTGGTCATGGGACTGGGTCTGCTGCTGGTCTTACAGGCGACGTTCAACATGATGGTGGCCGTGGGTCTGGCACCTGTGACGGGTCAGCCCCTGCCCCTCATCTCGAAGGGTGGCACATCGACCATCATCAACTGTGCCTACATCGGCGCCATCCTCAGCGTCAGCCGGTCAGCGAAAAAGAAAACAACAACAAGCTAAACATAGCCGATTATGAAGAAAGAATTGCGAGTGATCATCAGTGGTGGCGGAACGGGAGGCCATATCTTCCCCGCCGTGTCGATAGCCAATGCCGTCAAGGCCCTGTGTCCTGACGCCAAGATACTGTTTGTGGGTGCCCTGGGGCGCATGGAGATGAAGCGTGTGCCGGCAGCAGGATACGACATCAAGGGTCTGCCCATCCGCGGATTCTACCGTCCGCTCTGGAAACCCGCCAATATCGGGGTGGCGCTGGACTATATCAAGAGCAAGCGACTCGCCAAGAAGATATTGCGTGAATTCCAACCCGACGTGGCCGTGGGTGTCGGAGGCTATGCCAGCAGTGCCGCCCTGGGTGCTGCCAACAGTCTGGGCATCCCTACCCTCCTGCAGGAGCAGAACGGCTTTGCGGGACTGGCCAACAAGACGCTGGCCAAGAAGGCCAGTAAGATTTGTGTGGCCTATGAGGGTATGGAGCGTTTCTTCCCCGCCGACAAAATCATGCTCACGGGCAATCCTGTGCGCCAGCAACTGCTGGAGAACACGATGACGCCCCAGGAGGCGCGGCGCAGCTTCGGTCTGGACCCCGACAAGAAGACCATCCTCATTGTGGGTGGCAGTCTGGGCGCACGGACCATCAACAAGAGCATCCTCAGCCATCTCGAGGAGATTCGCAAGAGCGATGACATCCAACTGCTCTGGCAGACGGGAAAATACTATCAGGAACGCATCGAGGACCGCCTGATGCTGGCCGGACAACCCAAGAACCTGGTCGTCACCGACTTCATCAGTGACATGGGTGCCGCCTACAAGGCTGCCGACCTCGTGGTGAGCCGTGCCGGAGCAGGCAGCATCAGCGAGTTCTGCCTGTTGGGCAAACCCGTCATCCTGGTGCCTTCGCCCAACGTCGCCGAAGACCACCAGACGAAGAATGCCATGGCCCTGGTCAACAAACAGGCTGCCCTGCTGGTCAAGGATGCCGATGCGGAACGACAGCTCATGCCGCTGGCCATCCAGACCCTCGGTGACGCTGCCCTGCTGAAGAGCCTCAGCGAGCACATCCTGGAGATGGCGCTGCCGGACTCTGCCAATATCATCGCCAAAGAAGTCATCAAACTGGCTGGCGCATTTGCTAATTGACAATTCTTTGACCTAAAGGTACAAAGCGTTTAGGAAACGATTAGATAATTGATAATTGATAATTCATTCATGGAGATTAAAGATATCAAAGCAGTATATTTCGTCGGAGCCGGAGGCATCGGTATGAGTGCCATCGCCCGCTATTTCCTCCACCAGGGCATGGTGGTGGCCGGCTACGACAAGACACCCAGCACCCTCACGGCCCAGTTGGAGAAGGAGGGCATGCTCATCCACTATCAGGAGGACGTGGAGGCCATCCCCGAGGCCTGTCGCGATGCGGCATCGTGCCTGGTCATCTATACGCCGGCCATTCCCGCCGAGCATCAGGAACTGCAGTATTTCCGCCAGAACGGCTTCGACATCCAGAAGCGCGCCCAAGTGCTGGGAACCCTGACACGCCAGCACAAGGGACTGTGCGTGGCAGGTACCCACGGCAAGACGACGACATCGACCATGTGCGCCCACATCATGCACCAGAGCCATCTGGACTGTAACGCCTTCCTGGGCGGCATCTCCAAGAACTACGGCACAAACTATATCCTCTCCGACTCTGACTACGTAGTCATCGAGGCCGACGAGTTCGACCGCTCGTTCCACTGGCTGTCACCCTATATGTCGGTCATCACGGCCACAGACCCTGACCACCTGGACATCTATGGCACCAAGGAGGCCTATCTGGAGAGCTTCCGCCACTATACGGAACTCATTCAGCCCGGCGGTGCCCTCATCATCCACCGCGACCTGGAGATGCAGGAACACCTGGCCGAGGGTGTCAGACGCTACGACTACGCCCTGACCGAGGGCGACTTCCATGCCGAGAACGTCCGCATCGACAATGGCGAGATTACCTTTGACTTCATCTCGCCCATCGAGAACGTCCCACACGTGGAACTGGGCCAGCCCGTACCCATCAACATCGAGAACGGCATCGCCGCCATGGCCATGGCACAGTTGGCAGGGTGTACGGCAGAGGAGTTGCGTGAGGGTCTGAAGAGCTATGGAGGCGTGGACCGCCGCTTCGACTTCAAGATCAAGAACGACCGGCAGGTGCTGCTCAGCGACTATGCCCACCACCCCCAGGAGATCTACCAGAGTGCCAAGAGCATCCGCGAGTTGTACAAGAACCGCCATATCACGGCCATCTTCCAGCCGCACCTGTACACCCGTACACGAGACTTCTACAAGGACTTTGCCGAGGCGCTGAGTCAACTCGACGAGGTGATTCTCACCGAGATATACCCTGCCCGCGAGTTGCCCATCGAGGGAGTGACCTCCCAACTCATCTACGACAACCTGCGTCCGGGTGTCGAGAAACAGATGGTCCGCAAGGACGACGTCCTCGACCTCATCAAGAGCAGGGACTTCGACGTACTCATCGTACTGGGTGCCGGCGACCTGGACAACCAGGTTCCCGAGATGACCAAGATACTGCAAGCAAAAAACAAATAACCCCATCAAACGAACAACAACGTGACCTTCGACTGGAAAAAGACAAGCATCGTCCTGATAGACTGCATACTGGGTGTCTATCTGCTATTAGCCATCACGGCCTTCAACCGCCCCGATGACGTCTCGGAAGTATGTACCGAGGTGAACATCCAGATTGCCGACGGCGCAGTGAAGGGTTTCCTGGACGTCCAGGAGATCAAGCGGCGCCTGCAGCGGGCCCATATCTACCCGCTGGGAGAGCGCATGAGTCAGGTGAGCGTCCGCCAGATAGAGGAGACCATCGCCCAGAATCCGTTCGTCAAGAACGCACAGTGCTACAAGACGCAGACGGGTCACATCCATATCGTGCTGGAGCAGCGCCTGCCCGTCATCCATATCAAGGCTGACAATGGCGAGGACTACTATGTCGATGAACAGGGTACCATCATGCCAAGGACCATGCTGGCCAGCGACCTGGTGGTGGCCACGGGGGCCATCAAGCACAAATACGCCCAGGAGGTGCTCTGTGACATCGGCCGTTTCCTGATGGACCATCCCTTGTGGAACCATCAGGTGGAACAGTTCAACGTCTTGCCGGACGGCACGTTGGAGATGGTGCCGCGCGTGGGTGACCACGTGGTGTACCTGGGTGCTCCGCGAGGTTTGGAGGAGAAGCTGAACCGCCTGGAGAAATTCTACAAATACGGGCTCAGCGAGGCTGGATGGAACAAGTATTCATATATCAACTTGGAGTTCGGCAATCAGATCATCTGTAAGAAACGGAAAATCAAAAATACATAACAATATGTCAAAGGAATTTTTTGTAGCCATTGAACTGGGGTCATCCAAGATGACCGGTATTGCGGGGAAGAAGAACCTTGACGGCAGCATCCAGGTGTTGGCCTGTGTCAAGGAGGATTCCTCATCGTTCATCCGAAAGGGTGTGGTATATAACATCGACAAGACGGCACAATGTCTGACGAACATCGTCAACCGCCTGGAGAAACAGCTGAAGACCACCATCACGAAGGTGTATGTGGGTGTCGGCGGACAGTCTATCCGCTCTGTCCGTAACGTGGTCGCCAGGGACCTCACGGGTGACGGCATCGTCACACAGGCCATGGTGATAGAACTGATGGACTCTAACCGCAACATTGTCTATCCCGACCAGCACATCCTCGATGCTGCCGCTCAGGAGTATAAGGTCGATTCGCAGTTGCAGCTGGACCCCGTAGGTATCCAGTGCAACCACCTGGAGGGCAACTTCCTGAACATCCTGCAGCGTAAGACGTTCTACAACAACCTCAACAAGTGCTTTGAGACGGCAGGCATCAGTCTGGCAGAGATCTACCTCGCCCCGCTGGCCCTGGCCGACAGCGTGCTGACGGAGGCTGAGAAGCGTTCGGGCTGTGCACTGGTGGACATCGGTGCCACGACGACCACCGTCAGCGTTTACTACCGTAACCTGCTGCGCCATCTGGCCGTCATTCCCCTGGGTGGCAACAGCATCACCAAGGACATCACGTCGCTGCAGATGGAGGATGCTGACGCCGAGAAGATGAAGCTGAAATACGCCAGTGCCTATACCGAGAACAACGAGATTGACAACTCGCTGAAATACTCCATCGACGCTGAGCGCCAGGTCGAGGCCCGTAAATTCATTGAGATTGTGGAAGGCCGCATGGAGGAGATCATCGCCAACGTCTGGTACCAGATTCCCGACGAATACTGCGACAAGCTGTTGGGCGGCATCATCCTGACTGGTGGCGGTGCCAACATGCGCAACATCGAGAAAGCCTTCCAGAACTACACCCACGTCGATAAGGTCCGCGTGGCCAAGTTCGTCACCCATACCGTGACCTCTACCATCAGCGACATCAACGACCATAACGCCATGATGAATACGGTGCTGGGACTGTTGGCCAAGGCCGACATCAACTGTGCCGGCGACGAGTACGATCCCAACGGACCCGACATCTTCGCCTCCCAGCGTGCCATGCAGAGCGAGGCTGGCGACCTGCGCCGTCCGCGCAACGCCTTCGAGACTCCTGCCGGCGTCATCCGCAGTGCCGAGGAGGTGCGCCGTGCCGAGGAGGAGGCCCGCATGAAGCGTGAGGAAGAGGAGCGCATCGCCCGTGAGGCTGCCGAGGAGAAAGCCCGTCAGGAGGCCGAGGAGCGCCGCCGCAACAGTCCGCTGCGCAAGTTCGGCCGTTGGTTGTCGAAGGCTGCCACGGAGATCGTCAAGGAAGAAGAATAATTCTATTGGACAATTGGACAATTTCACGATTGGACAATTGTTGCGTAAATAGTCAAATAGTAAAATAGTCAAATAGTAAATTGTCAAATAGTCAAATATAGTTATGGACAACAATATATTGCTCGACTTCGGAGAACCCGAAAAGGAAAACAGCATCATCAAGGTGATTGGTGTAGGTGGCGGTGGCGGTAACGCCGTGAACCACATGTATCGTGAAGGCATCCACGACGTGACCTTCGTACTCTGTAATACCGACAATCAGGCGCTGAACGACTCCCCCGTACCCGTACACCTGCAGTTAGGCAAGGAGGGACTGGGTGCCGGCAACCGTCCCGAGAAAGCCCGTGCCGCTGCTGAGGAGAGCCTGGAGGATATCAAGCAGATGCTCAACGACGGAACGCGCATGGCCTTCATCACGGCCGGTATGGGCGGTGGTACCGGTACGGGAGCTGCTCCCGTCATTGCCCGTGTCTCCAAGGAACTGGGCATCCTGACCGTCGGTATCGTGACCATCCCCTTCCGTTTCGAGGGTGACCGTAAGATTGACCAGGCCCTGGATGGTGTCGAGGAGATGTCGAAACATGTCGATGCCCTGCTGGTCATCAACAACGAGCGCCTGCGCGAGATATATCCCGAGCTCACCGTGCTGGATGCCTTCGGCAAGGCCGACGACACGCTGTCGGTAGCTGCCAAGTCTATTGCCGAGATCATCACCGTCCACGGACTCATCAACCTCGACTTCAACGACGTGAAGACCGTGTTGAAGGACGGTGGCGTCGCCATCATGTCCACCGGTTATGGCGAGGGCGAGGGTCGTGTGCGCAAAGCCATCGAGGACGCGCTCAACTCTCCGCTGCTCAACGAGAACGACATCTTCAACTCGAAGAAGATTCTGCTCAGCATCACGTTTGCCGGCAGCAAGGACGGCAAGGACTCGCTGATGATGGAGGAGATGAACGACGTCAACGACTTCATGGCCAAGTTCGGCAACGACTTTGAAATCAAGTGGGGTCTCGCCCTCGACCCGGAATTGGGCAAGAAGGTGAAGGTCACCATCCTGGCCACTGGCTTCGGCATCGAGCGCGTGGACGGCATGAACAACCACCGCCAGCGTCACAACACACAGGAGGAGGCCACCCGTATCGCCGAACAGCAGGAGAAGGAGGCCCAGCGTCAGAACCGCCGCGAGGCCTACTATGGCAACGACGGCCAGGGCAGACACTACAAGCGCCGTCCGCACATCTACCTGTTCCGTCCCGACGACCTCGACAACGACGACGTCATCTCGGCCGTAGAATCGACACCCACCTACAAGCGCACCCGCGAGATTCTGGACAGCATCTACTCGCAGGCCAGCGGTGTGGAGGAGCCCCAGCAGCAACAGGATGCGCCCCAGGAGTTTGTCCAGGGGACCATCAAATTCGCATAAGACAAGGATTGGTTAGTCTGTCAGCCTGCTGGCAGACTAATTGATTTTCAATGACAGACAGCGCTCGTCGCGACCCTGGAAGGTATTCACGGTCAGACGGACGCTGTCTGGCCGTACTTGGGGAAGGAGGATGCTGATGTATTTCCGATTGGAATAGTAGGTCGGCGCCTCGCCCTGGTCGTGCAGCAGACGGTAGTAGGCGGTCTGGGTGAGGTCGGCATTCGTCACCACCTTGTCGCAGATGAGTGCCAGGGAATGGATGCCCTCCGTGCCGTCGTCCAGGCGACCGTTTTTCAGCAGCAGGCCGAGGTTCAGGTATTTCCCGTTTTTCGTCATCCAAACACTCTCCAGCCCCACAGGGTCCTCGGGCTGACGCTTCACATTCTTGGGTTGCAAGACATGCAGCGTGGGCATCAGTCCGAACGATACCACTTCAGCCTGACCGTCGCCCACCTTATTATAATAGATAATGGTGCGGTAGATGCTGTCGGCCTTCGTCATCCAACTGGCTGAGACGGGTGACGTCAGCCGGTAGGCGACGCCCTCGTCCGTCGTGAACGAGACGCCTCGTTTCTGACTGTTGACGGTCAGTTCCGCATAGTCGCCCACCAGTTGCGAGTATCTCCCTTCGCCCTGGTCGTAGCTGTCGGAGGTACAGGCCATCAGCCATAGCAGTGACAACAAGCCGAGCAGTGTTCTCATGCCTTTTCTGATTTCGCTGTCATGTAGTTACGGACGGGATTGGCATACATCGTCAGCATACGCTCACGAAGGAACGCCTCATCCTTGTTGGGAATCTGAATCTTGGCGAGTTGTCCGGCCAGATACTGCTCGAAGCGCTCCTTGTCCGCTGCCGTATAGCGGTCGGCAAACTGCCCTTGCTGCTCCAGTTCGTCGAAGGCGATATAGTTGCAGGGGTACAGGCGGTAGTGGGCATGGATCTCGCGGTCGATGCGCTGGCAGAGGGCGGTGAAGAAAGCGTTCTTGGGCAGTCCTTCAAACTCTTTCATCCAGACGTTGACGGGCACACCGCAGTGGTAGTGCACCCTGCCTTTGTAGCCGAAGATGCCCGTCTTCATATTATCGAGGTCGTCCTGTCGCGACTTCTTGAAATTGGGGTTGTCGCGCTTCAGCTGAAACTCCTGGGCCTTGAGGTAGTCGCACGGGTCGTACTCATAGCTGATGGATAGCGGCACGATGTTCAGTTCCTCCAAAGGACCACCCATGGCCAGCATCTTCAGCACGGATTCCTGCGTGTGGTCGCTGGAGTCCTTGGCGCGTCCCTCGCGCTGGGCTATCCAGATGTTCTCACGCTTCTTGGTCACGGCATAGTGGATGTAGCGGCTCATCAGCTGACTGCTGCGCATCATCTCGTGGGCGGTAAGTCCGCGGCGTACGGTGAACGCCTTGTTCATACGCACCAGACGCTTGATCCACGGATAGATGAGCAGGTTGTCGCCGATGCCTATCTCCACGGTGGTGGGATAGTGGGCATCGACCAGCATGACGTCCAGGAAGGCTGAGTCGAGTACGATGTCGCGGTGGTTCGAAAGGAAGATATACGGTCCCTTGGAAGAGGCGTCAGCAGGGTCTATCTCTTGGTCGTTGAACGTACAGCCGTCGGTATGCTTCCGGATGATCCACTTGACCACGGGTTTCATGAAACGCTTCTGGAAGTCCAGCGGCGTCTTCACCCCCAGGAAGGCCAGCCTCAGCAAACCGTTGCGCACCGGCTTCGGCAACCAGGGCGCAAAACCTTTCAGTACCAGCGAAAACTGGCGATCGTCGAGCATCTCGTGGAACGCCTGCTCCATCTCCCCGGCCTCATAGGGCCGTATCTCGTCAAACTCGTTACTCATCACTCTTCACTCATCACTCTTCACTTATCACTCTTCACTTATCACTCTTCACTAGGCCGCAGGCCGCTCTTACAACTGGTTCTCCACGATATCCGTCAGCACGTCGGTCATGGAGAGACCGGCAGCCTTCACCTGCTGCGGTATGAAACTGGTGGGTGTCATACCCGGCGTGGTGTTTACCTCCAGCATGAAGATCTTGCCCTCCTTGGAGATGATATAGTCGATGCGGATGATGCCGTTACAGTGCAGGATGTCGTAGATATAGCTGGTTATCTCGCGGACGCGGCGAGCCGTCTCCTCCGGGATGCGGGCGGGCGTAATCTCCTTGACCTGACCATTGTACTTGGCGTCGTAGTCAAAGAACTCGTTGCTGGTGACGACCTCGGTGATGGGGAACGGTACCGACTTCTCGCGGGTCTTGTAGATACCCATCGTGATCTCAGTACCTTCCAGATACTGCTCGACCATGATCTCGGGACTCTCCAGCATCGCCTTACGGATGGCGGGGGCCAACTGGTCCTTGTTCTTCACCTTCGACACGCCGAACGACGAGCCGTCGGTGGCGGGTTTCACGAAACACGGCATACCGATGCGGCGCTCGATCTCGTCGTCGCTGACCAGCTGCTCATAGCCCTGGCGGATCAGCAGGGAGTCGGCGACAGCCACACCATAGCCCCGCAGATACTGGTTCAGCACGAACTTGTCAAAGGTCATGGCCTCCACCAGTACGCCACTGGTCGAATAGGGAATGTCCACCAGGTCGAAGTAGCCCTGCAGGATGCCGTTCTCGCCCGGAGTGCCGTGGATGGTGATATAGGCGTAGTCGAAGAGCTTCGCCTTGCCGTCCTCGACGAACGAGAAGTCGTTACGGTCGATGGGCACCGTCACGCCGCCGGGCAGTTCCACGTGCCAGTCCTGGCCTTTGATATCTACGATATACACGTTGTAGCGTTCCTTGTCGAAGAACGAATAAAGTCCCTGTGCCGAGCGCAGCGACACGTCGTGTTCAGAAGAGTCTCCGCCACAAACAATGGCAATGTTACGTTTCAGTTGTTTCATTCCTATACATTTTAATTTTTTATTTTTCATCTTTCATCTTTCATCTTCCCATACCCCCTCCATTTCTCCAGCAGCGCCTCCATATCAGCAGCCAGTGGCGACGTGAAGTCCATCTGCTCGTAGGTGACGGGGTGAACGAAACCCAGCGTCCGGGCGTGCAGGGCCTGACGGCCGCAGAGCTTGAAGCAGTTCTGGATGTAGGCCTTGTAGCTGGCGGTACGCTCCCCGCGCAGCATCTTCATGCCTCCATAGCGCTCGTCGGCAAACAGCGGATGTCCGATGTGCTTCATGTGGGCACGGATCTGGTGCGTGCGTCCCGTCTCTAAGCGGCATTCCACCAGGGTGGTATAGCCGTAGCGCTCCAACACGCGGTAGTGGGTGACGGCCGACTTGCCGATGTCCGACCCCGGTGGGAATACCGCCATGCGCTGGCGGTCCTTGGGGTCGCGCCCGATGTTGCCCTCTATGCGCCCGCTGTCCTCCACGAAGTTGCCCCACACCAGTGCCTGGTACGAACGGTGCGTATCGTGGTTGAAGAACTGGGCGCCCAACTCCGTCTTGGCCTCGGGGGTCTTGGCCACCACCAGCAGTCCGCTGGTGTCTTTGTCGATGCGGTGCACCAGACCCACGCTGGGGTCGTTAGGGTCGTAGCTCGGCAGGTTGCGCAGGTGCCAGGCGATGGCGTTGACCAGCGTACCGTGGAAGTTGCCCACCCCCGGGTGTACCACCAGTCCGGCGGGTTTATCGACGACCATCAGCTGGTCGTCCTCATAGACCACGTCCAGGGGGATGTCCTCGGGTTCTATCTTCGTGTCGTAGTGCGGACGGTCGAGCATCAGCGTGATGACATCGCCGGGGCGCACCTTGTAGTTGCTCTTGACGGGCGTGCCGTTCACCTGGATGAATCCGGCGTCGGCCGCTTTCTGGATGCGGTTGCGCGACGAGTGCTGCACGTGTTCCGACATGTATTTGTCGATACGCACAGGTTCCTGGCCACGGTCCACCTCCAGTCGCAAGTGCTCATAGAGCTCGCCACCCGTCGTGCCGTCGTCCAGCAACTCGATGTCATCCAGTTCGTCTGTCATGGCTGCGTCACCTCTTGAAAGTCGTCGGTGCCGCCTTCCTGTTGCGGCTCCTCCTCGCCGTCGGCCACCTCCATGTCGGTCATGTCGTCAACGGTACCCCTGCCCACCATCAGGCGCAGCGGGTGGTCTATCGACACGCGGTCGCCATTGGCCACATGGCGTCCCCGGCAGAGGATGCCATAGACCCAGTCCTTCTCGCCATCGACCTCCATGACGGGATCCAGGCGGAACCCGATGGCCGTCAGCTTGGCCTCGGCCTCGCGGACGCTGCAGTTATCGACGATGTCGGGAATGACGAAGGTGGGTGACGATGGTGAGTTGACGGTGACATAGACGATGCGTCCCTCCTTGACCCGGTGGCCCGCAGCGGGGTTCTGGGCCAGGATGGCATCGGCCGGCAACTGCTTGTTGTAGCCCGAGTCGCTGACCACCAGTTCCAGGCCCTGGGCCTTCAGTCGGCGGTAGGCCTCCTCGAAGTCCATTCCCTTCATGTCGATGACCTCGATGCCCTCGCCATGATGGGTATATATGTCCAGTCCGAAGGCCACACCCACACACAGCAGCACCACCGCGGCGGCCATGGCTGCCAGGTGCAGCAAGAGGTAGCGGCTGAACACTTTCTTCTTGATATCCTCAATGTTCATGATATATTCACAGATAAAGATAGGGCAAAAGTACAAAGAATTCCCGAGATAACAAAAAAAATCGGGTATATTTTGAAATATACCCAATTCTTATAGCTTGTGCCAACTCTTAACGGCTGACAGCCGGCATTACTTTCCGTGGTGCTCGTCAGAAACGGTTAACTTCTTGCGGCCCTTGGCGCGGCGGGAAGCCAATACGCGACGACCATTCTTCGTTGCCATGCGCTCGCGGAAGCCATGCTTGTTCACGCGGCGGCGATTGTGGGGCTGAAATGTTCTTTTCATTGTCTTATCTTATTTTTTATTGTTGATTGCTTATTGCTTATTCCTGAGAATTCGTCAATTCGGGCTGCAAAATTACATAATTATTTCTAATTGTGCAAGTTTTGGATGAAATTTTTCACTTTTCACTTTTCACTTTTCACTTTTTTTCGTACCTTTGCACCCGCAAAACGACAAGAAAGCAACTAATACATTATTATAATAATAACCATTTTATGATTAACTCACAAGACATCAAGAAAGGTACCGCCATCCGCATGGACGGTGCTATCTGGGTTTGCATCGACTTCCAGCACCGTAAGCCCGGCAAGGGAAACACCATCATGAACATCAAGATGAAGAACGTCACCGACGGCCGCGTGCTGGAGCGCCGCTACAACATCGGTGAGAAGCTGGAGGACGTCGTCATCGAGCACCGCGACTACCAGTACCTCTATGAGGACCAGGAAGGCCGCATCTTCATGAACCAGGAGACCTTCGAGCAGATTCCCATTGCCAACGACCTCGTCATCGGTCACGAGTACATGAAGGAGGGCGACGTGGTATCGGTTGTCAGCGACACCACCGACGGCACCATCCTCTATGCCGAGATGCCCGTGAAGACCGTTCTGCGCGTCACCCACTCCGAGCCCGGCATCAAGGGCGACACCGCCACCAACACCCTGAAACCCGCTACGCTGGAGACCGGTGTGGAGGTTCGCGTTCCCCTGTTCATCAACGAGGGCGACCTCATCCAGGTGGACACCCGCGACGGCAGCTATCTGGCCCGTGCTAAAGAGTAATTGCGGGCTTTGCCCTAATTGACAATTCTTTGACCTAAAGGTACAAAGCGTTTAAGAAACGATTAGATAATTGATAATTGATAATTGACAATTGAAGTATTCAATTATCGTTCCGGTTTTCAACCGTCCCGACGAGGTGGACGAGTTGCTTCAGAGTCTGACCCAGCAGACGTGTAAGGACTTTGAGGTGATCATTGTGGAGGACGGTTCCGAGAAACCCTGCAAGGATGTTTGCGACAAGTACGCAGACATCCTTGATTTGCATTATTACCTGAAGTCCAACAGCGGTCCCGGCCAGTCGCGCAACTACGGTGTCGAGCGTGCCCATGGCCACTACGTCATCATCCTCGACTCCGACGTCGTCCTGCCCACCACCTATCTGTCGGCAGTTGATTCTTCACTCCTCCCTCCTCACTCCACACTCCTCCCTCCTCACTCCTCACTCCACACTCCTCACTCCACACTCCACACTCCTCCCTCCTCACTAGGCGGTGAAGCCGCCGCCTGGGGCGGTCCCGACGCTTCGCACCCATCGTTCACCCCCATCCAGAAGGCCATCAGCTACTCCATGACGTCGTTCTTCACCACGGGAGGCATCCGCGGAGGCAAGAAGAAACTCGACAAGTTCTACCCCCGCTCGTTCAACATGGGCATCCGCCGCGACGTCTATCTTCAGTTGGGCGGATTCTCCAAGATGCGCTTCGGCGAGGACATCGACTTCTCCTACCGCATCGTCGAGGCGGGCTACAAGCCCCAGCTGTTCCCCGAGGCCTGGGTGTGGCACAAGCGGCGCACCGACCTGCGCAAGTTCTTCCGCCAGGTCTATAACAGCGGCATCGCCCGCATCAATCTGGAGAAGCGCCATCCCGGCACCCTGAAGCTGGTCCACCTGCTACCCATGGTCTTCACCCTGGGTGTCATCGGACTGGTGCTCTGTGCACTCCTGACACTCCTCCCTCCCCTCTCCTCACTCCTCACTCCACACTCCTCCCTCCTCGTTCTTTCGCCCCTACTACTTTATAGTCTGCTGATTCTGGTGGACTCTACCCTGCAGAACAAGAGCCTCCGTGTAGGTCTGCTCTCCATTCCCGCCGCCTTCACCCAGCTGATGGGCTACGGCCTGGGCTTTCTGGAGTCGTGGTGGAAGCGCTACGTCCTGAAGCAGGACGAGTTCCAAGCCTTCGAGAAAAATTTCTACAAATGAGCGACCGACTGACCATAGCCCACTGGTCGGCCGACGACCAGCCCCGCGAGAAACTGCGCGACAAAGGTGCCGACAGCCTCAGCAATGCCGAACTGCTGGCCATCCTCGTCGGCTCGGGCTATCCCGGCGTAAGTGCCGTGGAACTGATGCAGCAGATCCTGTCCGACTGCCGCAACAACCTGAACACACTGGGCAAGATGACCATCCGCGAACTGATGGCCTACAAGGGTGTGGGCGAGGCGAAGGCCATCACCATCCTGGCGGCCTGCGAACTGGGCAAGCGCCGCCAAATGGAGACCCCCGAGGAGCGTCCCGACGTGGGTACGGCGACACGCATCTACAACCTCATGCACCCCATCCTGCAGGACTGTGACGTCGAGGACTTCTGGGTCTTGCTGATGAATCAGAACCACCGGCTCATCAAGAAGTTGCGCGTCTCGCACGGAGGCATCACCGAGGTGGCTGTCGATATCCGTATCATCCTGCGCGAGGCCGTCGTCCACAACGCCACCATGATAGCCGTCTGCCACAACCACCCCTCAGGCAACCTGCGCCCCAGCGAGGCCGACAACAACCTGACGGCAGCGCTCAACCAGGCCTGTCACGTGATGCGCCTCAAACTCCTCGACCACGTCATCATCACCGACGGCGATTACTTCAGCTATCACGAGTCAGGACGCCTGTAACTCTGATAGAAAAATCTCTCAAAAACAGGGCTAAAATCATATTGTTTTAATCGTTTGCAAGATTATCATACGTCTTGTGAATAAATTACCCTACATTTGCAGCAGAAATATTTGTTTAACTTAAACTATGATTCAAATGAAGACTTTTACTCATTTCGTTTCTGCTGCTACCTTCTCACTGGTAGCGCTTGTTGCTAACGCTCAGACCCCCACAACGCCTGCCGCTCTGACATGGGATGCAGGAGAAATCGGTGTCATTTACGCTGCCGACCAGGAAACCTATCCTGACGTGATGAGAGTCGGCGAAGGCGTTCCCGCCAACACTTGGGCTCCCGTATCTTGGGGACAGACCTGCGTCATCAGCGACGACGAGTGTGGCGACGGTGCCGCCATCCGTATCGACAACCTGGACTTTCTGCCCATGCAGTTTCCCAAGACATTAGATGTCAGCGAATACCGTTTCTTCCACATCGAGTACTGGGTGAGTGCAGATATGCAGTTAGACATGACCTTCCAGAACTGGTGGCCGGGCGAGAAGTTCGTCTCTTCCATCTACGAACTGAAGGCCGGCCAGTGGAACGTCATTGACATCGACCTCGACCAGGAGTCTTTCACCTGGAGCAAGAAGAACGAGATTCCCCAGCACTGCGTCAACGTGTTCAAACTGGGTGGAGAAAACGTGAATGAAGAGGAGCATCCCCACGCCCAAACCATCTGGATGACCAACATCATCTTCCATAACGACACCTCCGTACTGCCTGCAGGCATCGACGAGATGAAGGCCATTCGCCAGAACGGCAGGAACATCCGCTACAACCTCGCTGGTCAGCGTGTCGGCAACGACTACAAAGGACTGGTGCTGATGAACGGCAAAAAGATGGTGATGAAGTAATCACCCGCAATGTTACATTCGCAAAAAAAAGACCGCTCTGTGCGGTCTTTTTTTATATGTGATGGTGTAAGACTATAGCTCCCAGCCGATGGCAGAGGCACCGAGGACGGCGGCACTGCAGCCGTCAAGTCCGCTAATCAGGAACTGGGCATCCTTGAAGAGCGACTGCACATGCTCCTGATAGCTCTCGCGGATAGGCTTCATAATCAGTTCTCCTGCCTTGGTCATACCACCGAAGAATATGAATGCCTCGGGAGCTGAGAAAGCGGCAAAGTTGGCACATGCCTCACCCAGCATGTGGCCAGTGAAGCGATATATCTCCTGTGCTATCTCATCGCCTTTCTCTGCTGCCACACTCACGTCAAGTGAGGTAATCTCCTCGGGGGTCAAACCGCGAAGCATGGAAGGGCGCACATCCTTTATCAGCATCTCACGGGCAGTACGTGCCACACCCGTTGCCGAGCAGTAGGTCTCCAGACAGCCCTTCCTGCCACAACCGCAGGAGCGTCCGTTCTCACTGCGCACGACAACATGCCCTAACTCACCGGCAAAACCGTTGGAGCCATAGACCAACTTGCCGTCGATGACGATGCCAGAACCGACACCTGTTCCTAATGTCAGCACGATAAAGTTTTTCATACCACGAGCTACGCCGTAGGTCATCTCGCCAATGGCGGCAGCATTGGCATCGTTGGTCAGTGCCACAGGCACTCCCAACCGTTCGCTGAACATACCTGCCAAAGGCACCACCACATCGTGGGCCCACGGTAGGTTGGGTGCATACTCAATGGTGCCGTGATAGTAGTTACCATTAGGGGCACCTATGCCCATTGCCTTGATAGTCCCGATGCCACCGACCTCCTCAATGAGAGGGTGCAGGGCTGTCATGCATGCCTCTACGTATGCTTCAGCATGCTCGAATCCACCCGTTTTGATGGCGGTGGTAGCCTTGATATTACCTTGGGTATCGACAATGCCGAAGACGGAGTTGGTACCGCCTAAGTCCAGACCGATGACGTAGGGTTTGATATTCTCATTCCTTTCCATGATAAATATGTGTTTTAATCGTTCTTATTCTTTAATCTTCACCCCGTAGGCACAATAAGTAAGGTAGCACACACATACCAACAGGACCACGATACCTGCTGTGATGCTACCTGTAGCATCGGTGGCAAAGCCGATAAACGGTGTGGCGGCACCACCTCCGGCAACGGCGGTTATCATCAGTCCGCTGATGAGGTTGGCTTTCTGGGGTTCTGCTTGTACTGCCATAGAGAAGATGATGGAGAAGACACAAGAACAGAGGAAGCCGATGGCTCCTATCTGTGCCAGCGCCCACATGGCAGGCAGTTGCAGGAAGATGAGTGAGAGTATCACGACGATACATGCCACGATATTCAGGCGGAAGTAGGTCATGTCGGCTATCTTCGTCATGAGGAACACCCCGATGAAGGCGCCGATGGTACGACAGATGAAATAGACCTGTGGTGCGATGCCTGCCTCGCTGATATCCCAACCATAACGCTGAATCATCACTTTCGAAGAGGTGAAGTTGGTACCCACGTCAATACCCACGGCAAAGAAGATGCCGAGGAAGAGCAACAGGATAGTGGGATTCTTCAGCAGTGCGAAGGTATCTGCGAAAAGTGAGAAGTTGGCTTCTGCGCTACTCTTCTCCCTTTCTATAGGCGTCACCAACAGCCAGAGACCAGACAGCAGGGTGATGGCCCCCAGCACAGGGAATGCCATGTACCAACGTCCCTGGTCACCACCGCCAAGGGTGTTGACGGCAAAGAGCATGATAATAGGTCCGCAGAACGACGAGATGGCCTTCACCACCTGACCTGCCGTCAGGCTGGAGGTAAGCAGCTTCTCGTTGGTCACCACATTCTGCAGCAGCGGATTGACCGACACCTGCAGGATAGCGTTGCCGATACCCAGCAGGGCGTAGGCAAGGAGTGTTGTCGTACTGTCATAGTGGATAAGGGGCAGCGACATGCCTACCACCGTGATGAGCATTGAGAGCAGCACGGTATTCTTGCGCCCTATGTGGTTCATCATGATGCCCGACGGTACGCCGAGCAGGAAGAACCATACAAACACGACAGAAGGAATGAGGCTGGCCATCGTTGATGACCAGCCAAAAGCCTTTGCTGCATAGTCGCTGGAAATGCCAACGATGTCGCAGAATCCCATCACGAAGAAAGCGAACAGTACAGGAATTGCTTTCGTCATATGATATCGTCTATTTTATTCCTCTTCGTCGTAGTCGAACTCACGGCCGAGGGCCTCAGCGCTCGAATCGAAGCCACCATCATACACATTGATGTATGGACCGCTGCCAGATAAGATGCTCTGATGACAGTTGAGGGGAATCACCTGAATTTGGGGCTTGATATATTTTTTCATAGTCTTCATCGTTCTTTCGTTCAACATGTTTTACTTCTGGATCATCTTACGGCCGTTCTTAATCACCACACCCTTGTAGTCCTTGCCTACGCGCTGTCCGCTGAGGTTAAAGATGTCACTTCTTCCGTCTTCCTTCTTTCCCTTTACGTCCGCAATACCGGTTGTCTCACTGTCGTCAAAGACAATACTCAGGGAGCGAGCCTCGGCATCGGGGAGTGTAACATAGCAGCGGTAATTATTGATAGCATAGTTGCTTACGTTAACCTTATAGAAACCGATACCGCTAGCACCATTCTGGAGAACGTAGCTATTCTCCGGAACATAATGAGGCTGAAAAACACCATAAAGATTATTATTATCGGAAGTACAATCATTAATACTTACCTTATTGTTAGCCTTTTGCGGTGTACCAATATCTGTTGTTGTCGTTTCTGGAAATGAACACGCACTTAAGGCAATTTCATACGGACTTCCTTCTTTAGAGCCATTGATAAGAACTGGTGTCTTTGCAGGAATGGTGCCTGTTATAGTATGCGCAATAAGGTGGTCTGTATCATATTTTTCTAATGTATATGCAGAAAGCCCAGAAGGAAGTGTCATTTCACAAGGTAGTACAAGCGTTGCCGCACCAGCATCGCCAATAGACAAGGAGTAAGTATCTTGCTTTGCCAAAGTAACTATACATGCCTTATAATCAACTGTAGCTTTATACAAGCCAACTGTTAATCCCCAACATGGCTTCTTGTCATTGAACGAATAAGTGCCTGAAGGTGTTGTAATCTGATAAAGCAACGAGAGATTTTTGTTAGGCAATACAAAGAATTTTTCATTAGCAATTGCATATTGTGTTCCTAACTGATCGCCTAAAAGAACAAACTCGTATTTGCCACTACCTCCAACTGAATTAATACTAAAATAAGTAGACGAAGTTTCACCATTTATCACTGAAGGAATAATGCCTAAAACAACAAAATCTGCTTTTCCAACAACCACTCTCATTCCATCACAAGACGAGAACACCATGTCTGTTCCACCAATATTTTTAATTGTCGCATAAATGTTGACAGTTTTTTCTTCATTAAGTTTAAAATAGCTCGTTCCAGCAGTAACTATTTCGGATTCATTTTCCACTCCTGCTACGCTAAAATTATAACTACCATCTGCATTATTAGCAGGAAGAGTTACAGTATATTTCCAAAGATTGTTCTCGCCATCAACTTTTTCCATTGCAAAAGTAGTTCCACTAAAACCAGGAACTTTACTACTACCCGACTTTAATGTCAATGTCATAGTCGGATCTGCCCACGCTCCTACTGCCATCACGGCGAGAGCCATCAATGTAAGTATTCTTTTTTTCATACTTGTAAGTTTTGTTAATTAGTTATTATTTTGGCGCAAAAGTAGGGTAAAAACGGAGAAAATGGTATTAGAAACCAATATTCCAATACAACAATATTGTAACCTGCGGTCTATAGCAGCAAAAAGGTCTGCAATATCGTTACATATTGCAGACCCAGAACAATATTGTGGTATTTTGCGTAGGCGTCAGACGAACCGTTTCCTAAACCACAAAGCAAAGACGGGGTCTGTCAGATACAGCTGCTGCATTTCTGAATAAACCAAGTCACGCTCTATCAGAGCATTGCGAAGACGCACCATATTGGAAGGGCTACCCAAATCGAACTGAGAGCGGACTTTCCGTTCATTAAACCCAGAATGAATGCCAGAAACTATCGCTTTAAGCAGATTCATCTGATAGCCCGACAATGGCTCTATCTGTTGCATGTATAATGCTTCATTTGTACTGATTAGTTCCGATACAGCCGAAGGCATCATATCCTCAGTAACCGCTCCTCCCTGAGGTAAACGGTTGAAAAGGATAGCAGATAAATGCTGTACGTAGGAAGGATAGTTATCCACCGCCTCACAAATGCGTGTTACCATCTGTTCCGAGATATGTTTATCCGCTGCTTCAAAATGACTGATAATGTAATTCATCCAATCACTGGTCGGAATCTTTTGCAGCCACAGCAAATCTCCAAACTGATAAAAAGGCATACTTCGGTTGAGGAATATCTTACTCATCATGTGTCGTTTGCTACCATAAAGACAATAAGACGTATAATGGTGATGCTGCCAAACAGACCGAAGCCGCGCCTGTACCACCTTGGTGTTCTCAAATTCTCCCACTTGTTGGAATTCATCAATGCAAACAACGATATGGCGGTTCTTACGTTTGGCAATGACTTCCACCATATTAAGTACCTCTTCTGGAGAATGGGTTTCTGGTGTTATTCCAAGTGAGACACTAATCTCAGAAACCGGATCTAACGGAATGCCTATTTTAGGGGTCAGTCTGACCAGAAAGTCTCTGGCCTCGTCCATCCACAATTGTACTCTTGATGCTGTCTGCTTCAACACAGCTACGGCGAGAGCATTGTAGAAATCATACTCCGTCTTACAGCCAAAGATATCCAATTGCACCGTCATGACGTCGCCGCCCTCCAACTGTCTGCGCACATGTTCTACCAAGGAGGTCTTTCCCCATCTTCTAGGAGATATCAAAACAGAATTGACTCCACCTTCGAAATTAGCTTTCAAACGGTGTGTCTCTTCTGTTCTACCTGTAAAATTGTAGTCCGTAACAGCTATTCCATAAACAAAGCTCTTCTCCATAACTTGCTCATTTTGAGCACAAAGATACAGATTTTACCAAAATTTCACAAACTTGTGAATCACAAACTTGTGAAATTTAAGAATTATTAATATTATTCCCTTTTATCTCACCTATTTCAGCAGCGGCATGATGACGCGTTCCATGACCTCATAGCCCTGGGCGTTGGGATGAACGCCATCGACACTATGACCTTCCTTGAGCGAGCGGTCCTTGCGCGACACCAAGGCGGAGTAGTAATCGGCGTAGGGCAGCTTGTGGTCCTTGGCATACTGCCTGATGCGGGCATTGAGACGGACAATCTTGTCCTCGGGCTGGATGCTGGGGCGCCAGCTGAAGCGCTTGGCGGGCAGGACGGACGAGAGGATGACACGGATGCCGTGCAACTGAGCCAGCTCGACCATGGTGACGATGTTGCCAAAGGTGACATCCTCGTCGTACATGCCCGTATTCTCAGCAATGTCGTTGGTGCCGGCATTGATGACGACGGTCTTGGGTTTCAGGTTGATGACGTCCTCACGGAAGCGCGTCACAAACTGCGAAGAGGTCTGTCCGGAGATGCCGCGACAGACGAAGTGCGGATGCTGCTGCCAGAAGTCGGCATGGCGGCGCGGCCAGAAGTCGGTGATGCTATTGCCAAGGAACACCACGCGCTCCGGGTCGCTGATGGCTTTCACCCGTTCGTTGTCTGCATTGTAGCGGGCTATCTGCGGCCAGTCGCGGTCGCCGCTGTAGTTCAGCAGGGCATCCATCGATTTGACGTCCCACTTGGTGATGGCTGACACCTGCGGAATGAGCGTCATGGCTATCTTGCGCTGTCCCTGGCGGTTGGGATGCCATGAGGCTCCCAAGTCATGACCATAGTGGATGATGCCCGGCATGGGTTGTGCCATGTGTACGTGCGCCATCCCAGCCACACTGTCGCGCAGCACCTGCAGGGCGGCCAGCAAGTATTCGCTGGCTGAATGGGGCGTGATGCACAGCACGGGCACCGTGCTGTAGTGCTTCTCGAGCGAGCGCAGCAGCTTGAGGTAGTTGCCTACATACTGCTGGACGGTAGGAATGGCCACGGGCGAGAAGTCGTTGGTACCGAGGTTGACCATCACCAAATCGGGCTTGTACGCCTGGAAGTCGTAGGCCAGGGTGTCGTGGTCGTCGAACAGGCGGTCGTGGCGCGTCAACAGGTTCTCCTTGGTCTGCTGCTCCTGACCGTAGTTGCGTACAAGGCCCTTGCCCGAGTGAGCCACCAGTGCATAGTCCGCGTCGAAGTAACGGGCTATCAGACAGGCGTATGCATCATTACAGTTCTCAGTCTCCAAGCGGAAAGGGTCTTCCGCATGGTTCGACTCCACGCCAAAGCCACAGGTATAGCTATCGCCATAGACCTCGATGAAGCGTTTCTTAGGCTGCACCTTCTTTAATGATGCCTTGTCATCTACGCTGATACCGTGAATGGTGGTGCGACTGTAGGCTCCCTCGGTGCAACGTTGCAAACAGACGGTATGCTGTCCGTTGCGCAACTGCTCGGCCAACAGCACCTCATGGCTGTCGCGTCCGTAGTTCTTGATTTTCCGCTTCCAGCGGCCATCGACGAAGATGTTATAATAGGCCGTATCGCTCTCGGCGATGTGTACGCTGACCTGGCGGCCCGTAAAGGCCACCTGCATATAGACTCCCGTCCAGTCGAAGCTGACGCTGCCGTCATTGTTATGGAGCACACGACCCGTGAAAGAGATGTTCTGATCACTGGCCTTCACGAATCGCGAGGCATGGGTGGTTACTGTCAGCAAAAGTAATGCAGAAGCAATGAATAGTCTGGTTTTCATCTCTGGATTTCTTTTCTAATTCTTATTCTAAACAATGGACGAGCAAGTCGGTCTTATTGTCCTCAATCAGCTTTAGTACCAGTTCGCCGAACAGCGTATTCTGCCAGGCAAACCAAGGGCGCGTGTAGCGATGAGCGTTGTCCTTGTGAAATGCCTCATGCATAAATCCTGTGCTGGCATCGGTCGTCAGCAGCATGCGCAGGCACTGGCGTATCTCCACATCATCATTTGATGTAAAGGCTTTCATGATGATGCTCATAGGCCACACCATATCGTAGCCTACATGCGGACCACCGATACCTTCGCCCGCCTTACCACGGAAGAACCACGGATTGTCCTCGCTCCACACGAAACGGCGGGTATTCTGATAAATGGGGTCGTCCATGGCGACATCACCCAGATAGGGCATGGCCAACAAACTGGGCACATTGGCATCGTCCATCAGCAGGTGGTTGCCAAAGCCATCGACCTCGTAGGCATAGATTTTTCCATATTTTGGATGGTCAACGACAGCGTGTTTCATCAGTGCGGCTTGTACCTCATCGGCCAGACGGGTACACTCGTCAGCCAATGCAGTGTTATGATTCAGCTCCTTCAAGATAGTCGCTGCCTTACGGAGTGAGGTAACGGCCATGAAGTTGGAGGGTATGAGAAATAGCAGCGTGGTAGCATCGTCGCTGGGGCGGAAGGAAGATGCTATGAGTCCGACAGGGTTCACCGGTGTGCCATGACCATCCCACCCTAAGGTGTCGTAGGCACGGTCAGAACTACGCAGGAAGCGGTAGCTGCCTAACCCCTGTTTGCGCTGTTGCTCGCGGAATACCGCTACTATTTTGCCGACAGCCTCCTGCCAGAGGTCGCCGAAGATGGTGGTATCGCCCGTCACCTTCCAATACTCGTAGGCCAATCGAATGGGGTAGCACGAAGAGTCTATCTCATATTTTCGTTCAAAAACGTCCGGTTTCATCAGTGTGCTGTCCGTCTGCCATCCCTCTCCTGTCGGTCCGTCGTTGAAGGCATTGGCATAAGGGTCAATACAAATGAAGCGGAGCTGGCAGAGGATGACACCACGAAGCATCTTGCGGAGGTGTTCATCCTGATTAGCATATCGGACATAGGGCCACACCTGGGCACCAGAGTCGCGCAGCCACATAGCGGGAATGTCGCCAGTAATGACAAACGTATAGTCGTCACCGTCCTGCTGACGATAACGGACGGTAGTCTGCAAAGTATTAGGGAAACACTGGCCGAACATCGTCGCCAGCTTTTCATTCTCTTTCAGCAGTTGCTGCACACGGGCTATCTCACGGTCAACCGCCTCGGAACGAAACGGCTCCCGATACTGCCAACCTGTGGTCTTCTGCTGAAGACCCTTCAGCTGAGCCGTCTTGAACTCCGGGTCTGACGGTTTCATATCCTTATAATATAATAAGGTGGCGCCCTCGTCTAATAGGCGGTTCTGAAGCTTCTGAATATTGACGGCCTGTACGGCGCACTGGTCACTGATGGCTAAGGATGCGGCAGCACCGGCAGCCTGGCCGAGTGCCATCCAGCAGGGTTCCATGCGCAGTGTAGAGAAGCCGATGTGTGAGCCGCTGACGGGAACGGGCAGCAGCAGGTTGTCCACCTCCTTGGGTACGATGACCCCGTAAGGGACGGTATAGACGGCCGTGGGATAGCTGATGAAACCATCCAGATGGGCACGACCCTCCTCACGCTTATGGGCGGCATGAGAGTCCAAAGCATAGTGACTGGCAGTGATACTCGACGCATGAATAGGCGGACGCTGACCTTCACTGACAGGCAGCGCATCCTGGGCGGTAAAGAAGTACATGCCCTCAAAGCGACGCCCTTCACGGACATAGACCTGACGGGGGAAATAGCCATTGTCCTCGTATTCGGTCTTGGAGAGTCCCCACTTGCTGACAGCCTCGCGAAACTGCTTAGGCAGTGCTTCGTCATGCTGGGCAAACCAGAAGAGTCCCAAGGTATAGTCGCGCAAACGCTGGGCAAACTTGTCACGCCACTTCCACGAAGCCGTCGGCCATGGCCAGTTCTCCTCGGGCAGATCGGTAGATATGAAGGCGGCATGCTGGTTGTTGGCATCCACCTTGCGGTTGGGCACCTTGTTGTTGCTGACCAGACGGTCGATGCCCCACATGTCCCACGGCGTGATGCTGCGCTCACCACCATTCTTCAGGTGCTGGCGGTTCTGTTCATAGACCTCAGGCTTCAGGTCGCGCACAGCCTTCCACGTGGTACGTCCCGTCCAGACATCTTCCACGAGCGACACATAGTCCTCGCGGCGGTAGTCCTTCGGTTTCTCGATGGGTACCATCTGCTGGGGGTCATCGGTCATCGTCAACCGATAGTTATAGGCTTGGATGGCCTCGTCGGCCTCACCGGTAGTGCCTGCTGCAGGCAAGCTCTTCCAGTATTCATAGACCTTGCCGGCTCCAGGCTCATTGAACTCGCTGGCAGCCTCACGGCCGATGCGGAACGGTACACCGGCAGCAGCACCGAGGTCACCCTCATAGGTGGCATCGATGAAGATGCGACCGGCATAGTATTCGTTCTTACCCGTCAGGCGGTTGACGACACGGATGCGGCAGACATGATGGCCCTGCATCTCGATGTCTTTCTTCGTAAAGTTAAACTGTCGCTGGGTGAGCACGGTGATGCGTGCTCCCTCGGCAGCTATCATGTCTTGGAAAACCTTGGCGGCTACCGATGGCTCGAAGTGGAAACCGTCGCTGCAATCCTTGACTTGCTGGGAATCCTTGCCGTATGTCTTACTATAATAGTCCTTGACACGGTGGGTGAACTCGCTGAACAGTCCCGTCGTGGCTCCGCGGGTGGCAATATCGGTAGCCCCCAAGCCATTGGCGGGCAGTCCGCCGATATGGGCCGTACGCTCCAGGATAACCGAGGTCTTACCCATGCGGGCTGCTTCAATGGCAGCCATGATGCCGCCGGGATTACCACCGACAATGACCAGGTCATACTGCTGTGCCAAGCCACGGCCTGCCAACATGAGCAGGAGGGAAAATAAAACAAGTCTTGCTCTCATCGCGTAGTCTGATATTTGGTCATGATGCCGACCTGCGGGCGGTCAATGGTATAGTCTTTCTCGGGATGTACCCCCAGGATGTATTTGTTCCAGCGTGCACCGGCAGCCCAGTAGGTGCCCTGCACACCGTTCTCCGACAGATAGTCGAGGAACAGGTCCAGGCACTCCAGCCAGCGGGGGTCGTCGGCCGGTACACCATATTCGCCCACCAAGCCACGCTTGTGGTAGCGCTGCAGCCACTCGACGAAGGGACGCACGCGGTCCACACCGACGGTGGGATAGGCCTGCTCTTCATCATAGCCCTTGCGGTAGATGCCCGAACCATCGCTGTCGAAATAGCAGTGGGCCTCGAAGATGAGGTTGTCTGCCGGATCGCGCAGCGACTCCAGTCCTTGGTTGATGTACGGCCAACGTTCTGCCGAGCTCCATGTGTTGCCAGCCACGACGATGGCCGTCTGACTATCTACGCTACGGATGGAGTCGATGGCCACCTGGGCAATGTCCACCCACGGACAACTGTCGAGCATGTCGTGCGGTTCGTTGCACAGGCCATAGCCATAGAGTCCCGGTTCGTCCTTCAGCGCACGGGCTATCGTCGCCCACGCCTGTCCAAAGTGAGCCGGCTGCAGGGTGTCGCCGATGATGCGGTTCTTACCCATATAGTTACGGCGTCCGTAGTTGTGCATGTCGAGGAGTATCTGCATGCCACGCTTGTCGGCCTCGCGAAGCAGGAAACGGATATACTCCAGTTCATCGGTGCTGAGCGGTCCACCGACCTCACGCTGCAGGCGCTCCCATTTGAACGGCAGACGGATGAGCGTCATGTCCTTCGAGGCCCAGTAGTCCAGCTCGCGGGTGGTGGGATAGTGGTAGTCCTTGTTGAAGCGCCCTACCCCTTCCATCTTTTTGTGAAAGAACTCCGCACCTGCGAGGTTGACACCAAAGGGCTGACCGTCCATGGCAGCAAAACCACCAGACAGCGCACTGGGCTGGTCACTCAGATAATAGACTATGGTGGCTCCTTGAGCTATCTCCTCGTGGCGCACCCATAAGCGGTGGAGCGCCTTGCCGTTCAGCTCGACCTTGCTGAGGTAGCGTGCCGACGGCGAAGACTTGACGGTGGTGACATGTATCTGTTTCTCATTTTCCATGGTTAGCGTCACCTCGTCGAAAGCTGGTGGTAACAGATAGTAGTAGTCCTGGCCGGCATTGGGGAACAGGCCGATGGACGTGAAGACATACCACGACCCCATGGCTCCGCTATCCTCGTTGTCGGGATAGCCGCCCTGTAGCGTAAAGCCCGTCTGGCGCAAACGTGCCACATAGTCGGCCGTCAAATCGGGCCGGTCGCAGTGGATAAAGAGGAAGGGGGTCAGGAATCCGGGCTCGTTGCTGAGGTCGATGAGTCCGTGGTCGAAACCGTATTGCAGGCGGCGTACCAACTCGTGCTTGCCACCGCAGAGGCGGATGAGGCGGTCTGTCTGTGCCGGTGTGAATAGCGAGTAGCACCATGAGTTTCCCTCATAAAAATAGTCCACCCACGAACCATAGACGTGTGCCGGATCAATGTCAATCCAGCTACCGTCAGCACGGCGGGGTGCTATGAAACCACGGAAACCACGGCTCTCCAGATCGGGATTGAACAGCTGCGTCCACTGGGTGCAGCGCTGTGCCATACGCTGTGCCGTCTCGTCGTCGCCCATCAGTCGGGCAATGCGCGCACAGCAGTCGTCGTTATAGGCATACTCCATGGTGTAGGAGCACGACATCATCTGGTGTTCACCGGCCACCCAGCCACGTTTCTGGTAGGCGGTATCCCGACTGTGCAGGGCATTGTGGCGCATCACTTCGTAAGCCTTCCGACGGTCGAAGCCCTTGACATTCTTCACGATGGCATCGGCAATAACATTGTCCACGTCGTCGCCGCCCTGTTTGCTGTCCCACTCCATGGAGGCTGTAAACGTCGGCGTACACTTGCCGTCATGCTGCACACGGTCGATGAACGAGCGGACGGTCTTGGCGACAAAACTCTCGTTGATGAGAGTCAGCAACGGATAGCAGGTGCGCCACGTATCCCAGATGCAGTAATGGTCGTCAATATGCGGATCCTTCGACTGCCAACGGGGATTGTCGCCAGAGCGGTCGCGCGGCATGACCAGCGAGTGGTAGAGGGCGGTATAGAACAGACGGCGCTCTTCCGTCGTACCACCCTTCACCTGAATGGTATTCAACATCGTGTTCCACTGGTTGCGGGCCTCGGCCTTGACCTCGTCGAAGGTCTGGTGCCCCAACTCCAGACGCAGGTATTTCTCGGCATTCTGGACGCTGCGTAGCGATACACCGATACCTACATGCACCACTTGGCGGCTGAGCAGCAGACGGGCATAGAGTTCCTTGGAGCCCTTGTCGCTGACAACGACCTTGCAGGCAGGGTCATCGGTCTTCATGGCAAAAAACACCTTGTAGGGAGCCTCATGGCCGAAGCCGCCGGCATACTCGCCCCAGCCCGTCAGCAACTGCTGTTCCTGGTCGTAATCGAGATGACCGCCCAGGAAACGACCTTTCACGATGGGGACTATATGCTGGGGAATGCTGTGACGCATATCCAACAGCAGGTTCTTGTTTTTCTTCTCAGGATAGGTAAACCGATAGGCTACGGCATGCTGCGTGGGAGTCATCTCGGTGGTGATGTCATAACGGTCAAGATGTACCGTATAATAATATGGTGTAGCCTGTTCGGCAGACTTCCGTGAGTCATGGCCGTCCTCCTTGGCCGAGAAACCCACCTGCGGCGACAGTAGCAGCTGGCCATAGCGTGACCAACCGATGCCCGACACGTGGAGTTGTCCGAAGCCACGGATGACATCGTGCTCGTCGTAACCGTTCTGTCCGCCTCGCGGGGTCTGTGGTGCAGGATTGACGGAGGCGTGGGGCAGTTGCGGTCCGATGACACAGTTGCTACCGCCACGGACTCCCATGAACATTTGTACCATGTCCGCGGGCGGGTCGGTCTGTGCCGTCGTGGTCAGTGTGGCAACAAAGAGGAGAAGGTTGGTGAGTATTGTCTTCATAGATATGGGTTTTATACTTTCAGAGATTGATGTGAAGGGACATCAGTCACTGACATCCCTTCACCTACGAAAAAACTACTAACTACTAACAAAAATAAAAACTTCATAATAGAGGAAAACTACTTTCTTTTCTGTGAGCTAATCAATGCCTTGTAACGCGTCAATGCCTCAATGTAGTAATAGTCGGCATAATTGATGGAGGCGTCAATCTCGTAACCTGCCGGCAGGTTGCCGGTGTTGTGCAACAAGAAGGCACTGTTGTGCTGACGGCTCTGGTATTCATCCGACGACAGGGTCTTCAACATCGATTTGGCAGCCCTCAGATAGCTTCTGCCCTTGCTGCGGTTATCCTCCAATTGCGACAGTTCTATCAGTGCCGAGGCGACAATGGCTGCTGCCGAGGCGTCACGAGGGGCATTCGGTATCTTAGGGTCGTCGAAGTCCCAATAGGGAATCTTGTCTTTGGGCAACCGGCGGAGATAAGCATCGGCTATCTTCTCGACGAAACGCAGGAAAGTCTTGTCGCTCGTCTCGCGATACATAAAGGTAAAGCCATAGATGCCCCACGCCTGACCACGAGCCCAGAAGCTGTCGTCGCTCAATCCCTGGTTGGTGCGTCCCTTGATAAACTGGCCGGTGATGCTGTCGTAGAGTGCCACGTGATAGCTGGTATAGTCAGCACGAAACTGATGCCTCATTGTCTGACGGGCGTGGCTGATGGCCATGTCACGATACTGCTGGGGACCACCATGCTTGGCGGCAAACAGCAACAGCTGCAGATTCATCATGTTGTCCATGATGGTGTTGTAAGGCCATCCCTCGTTCTTGACGGCATGCGGCCATGAAAGGATGGTACCTACCTTGGGATTGTAGAGCGCTGCCAACTTGTCGGCACCCTCCAAGAGTACTTTCAAATATTCGGAGCGACCCGTATGCTGATAGGCATGTCCGAAACTGCACACCAGCTGGAAACCGATGTCATGGTCAGGCTGGTGGGCCTTGCTGACCAACGGACGCTGGCGCTCCGTATAGCTGATGGCTATCAGTTCATCACTAAGGAGGCCGGTATGTTCATAGTTATACCACAGGATGCCCGGCCAGAAACCACTGGTCCAGTCATAGACATTGGTCGTTTGCCACTGCTCGGCACCAGGACCGATGCTTCTGGGCAATACGCTGTCGTTGGGCAATAGCGACAACGTACGTACGATTTGTCTGTTACAATAGGACAGTTGCTGGTCCACCCACGACAGTGACATGCAGGCTGCCCTTCCAGAGGCAACAGCCATGGTCAGCAGGAGAACCACGATACCTATCCGATATGTCTGCAATACTTTCATCATTTAGTCTGTTGTTTTCCTGACTGCAAAATTACAGACATCGACTGCCATGATATGACAGAATTCACTTTCCTAATGCAACGATATTACAATTGCCCCACTTTTATGGTTCTTCCTCCATTTTCTTTCATGGGAAGTGAGATTTGTCGCATCATTCCATCCACGGTAAGCGTCAGCGTTGCCGACTGTCGCGAAGGGTCGCTGACGTATATCTCGCCCTGACGAACCATAACCATACAAGGGGCATCGACACGGATACGACCAGCATGGGTACGGATGCTACCAGCTTGATAGAAGACAACATAGACAGTCTCACCATCACGACTCTCTACAGCCTGTATGCCACGGCCGTTTCGGAGAATGGTGTACCATGGCTTTACGGCACGTGTCACTCCGGGAACCACTGCATAGGCATAGTGGCTGCCATGGGGTTTGACACCATGGTCAATGGAGAGCGTGAAGACGGAGGCCGACAGCGTGTCAGCGGTATAGGTTACGCCACGGACGCAGTTGTCCCAACGACCATGACGCTGCTGAATGGTGGACTCAGCATGCCCGTCGATGACTTGGTAGCCGTTGCCTCCATGAAAATACCACTGTCCATGGCGGCGTAACGGAGACTGCTGACGGCACTGCTCTACTGTGGTGACCAGTGTGTCGGCCGTTGAGTGATAGGAGATGTCGCTACCCAGACAGACATAGCCCTGGTCGAAGAAGAACCACGACTTGCGGGCTTGCAGGTCGCTACGTTCACTCTTGAAGTCAAAGGCTACGGCACCATAGAGCGAGTCGCAGACGGCACCGGCAAAGACGATTTCAGAGGTCAGCATGTTGACACTGCCCCACTCTGCCAGGGGTTCGTAGGGTAACAGCGGAGACGTTACTCCGGGAATACGGCGAAAATCAAAGACGGGTTGTAGGCCACGGTATTCAGTTCCAGTGACCGAGAGATGACAGGCACCATCACCACGGAAGTGGTTGCGCAGGCCCTCCTGATTATGGGCAGCCTCTTGATTGGCATTGCGCACAGAGTGCAACCGCACGGCAGTCTGATAGTGCGGACGGGAGAAGACAAAATACTCCGACTGCCAGAAGTGGTGAGCGTAAGAAGCCGTGAAGTCGGCCTTGCCCTCCTGGACATCAGCCATGTGCTGCAATTCTGCAACACGGTAGCCACCGCAAACGGCCATCAGCTGGTATGACAGACGACTACTCATCGTGCCACTCCATGGACGTGCCAGTTCCCGGTTGAAGGCTGATGGCTCCACGTAACGGCCTCGTACCAGGTGACGGCAGACACCATCCAAGTAGAAGTCAATAACCATGTGAATGTGGCAGGTAGAAAAGTGCCACGGCGTGTCGCTCAGCAGTTGTGCCCAATAAGTAAAATACTCAGGCAGTTCCAAACCGTAGGTTACCGTCGAGTTGACACGGTCGCCCCGGTGGTGGAATGTCAGGTCGGCCTGCAAGCCACGACCAGCAGGACGGAAAGCATTACGCACCGCCAGGCCGCCGGCGGCATCGTACATCACATCTTCCATAGGAGCTACGGACGCCTCAGCCTCTATCTTCTTGAACAACAACACGGCACCCTTGATGTCGCGCCGCCAAAGTAGCACCTTGGCATGGTTGCTCAGCACCTGGATGCGGTCGCCACCAGGACGGGCAGGATGGCCATCGGAGTCGATGGCATCAAGGGCACGGCTGACAGTATCACGTAGCGTTACCGGCAGGTCGTCATCCAACACATAAGCCAGTGTCAGTATGCGACGAGGGACGCCAATCTTCTCGTACCACCAATTATCATTATGATAGTCCCCGACAAACCAGTGACGTAGGCCTTTCACGATCTTTTCCAAATCCTTGGGGCTACGAACTTCCGACGACTCATAATACAGAGCCATATTCACCAGTCGGTCCAGGTGTTTTTCTAACTGCCACAAAGCCAGAGAACGGTCCTGGTAGTCAATGTCAGCCCATGTGCCATCCGGACGAATAGTACTGACCCACCATATGGTCTGCGAATCTGCAGGTACAGAGCGATACTCATGACGCACATGGTGACGGATACTGTCGGACTGGGCAGCAAGTCCGAGGACTGGAAACAGCAAACTGATGAACAGGAATCTTCTCATGGGTGCAAAGATAAACAAAAAACTTAAAACAGACCCACACTCGGTGAGTCTGTTTTAAACCAACGGTTAAAAATGATTATTTCTGAAAGACCTTACGTCCGTTCTTGATGACAAGACCGTGGTAATTGTCGCTGACGCGCTGACCGCTGATATTGAAGATAACATTCTTGGCATCCTTGGCAGTCGCATTCACAGTCTGGATACCCGTTACTTCTCCGCCGACAACCCAGTCGTTGAAGTACTTCTCGAGCACCTTCATGGTCGACTTCTCCTTGGCATAGTTGCCATAGCGGGCATTCTTGTCGGGCTGACAACTCAGCGAGTTAGCCTCGTACATGGCTCCGGCACACCAATAGGTGGCATTTACCTGATACTCGCGGAAGAGTTGCAGTGCACCATCAAGCACTGTCATATAGCGCTCGTCGCCTGTGCTGTGCTCATTGTAAGGCACACCGAACTCACCGATGAGACCGCGTTTATTGTTGGTCTTGCACCACTCCAGGAACGGCAGGAAGCGCTTGCGATAGTCAACGTCTGAGTAAGCCTTTTGGTAGGTTCCTGAGTTGTCCTGATCGAAATAGCCGTGAGCCTGGAAGACAATCTTGTCCTGTGGGTCAACGAGGTTCTTCAACAGCCAGGGGCTGTTCTGCTTGTACGACCAAGCTACCTCGGTAGAATATTCGGGATAATTCTTGTTTGAGCGGTCACCATAAATCCACTCGTAAGCCGATGCCCAGTTGGTACCCTCGACGATAATCTGTGCGTTCTGATCCACCTTACGGATTTCGTTGATGGCAGCCTGATAAGCCTCAACAAGTATGGATGCAGAGACTTTCGGCTCGTTCTGCAGGTCGTAACCCCAGATGTTGGTGTAGTCCTTGAACTCATTGGCAATGGCACCCCACATATTTCCGAACTTCTCGCAAGAATATTCACCGTCACCCAGTTTGTACTGGACATCATTGATGGTACGCTCGGCATAGTCGTGAGCATCGAGGAACACCCACATACCCAGACGTTCAGCCTCGGCAACTACAGCCTTCATAGCGGCAATATCACTCTTGGCTGCATCTGCGTCAACTTTGATATTGTTGATATCCTCCACCACACGGGCTGCACGGAACGGGAAGCGGATAAGTTTCACACCCTTGGCCTTGAAGTAATAGAGGTCTTCCATGCGCGGATACATGTAGTCGGTACCGAAAGTGCCGGGGACCTTACCACCAGAGGCACTGCTAAGGTTGACACCCAGCATGGGCTCTGTCATCGGAGGCAACACACCATCGGTCTTGTCCTGAATGGGCGGGAACTCATCAGGATTGACATCACCACCGCCCTCGGGAGCACCCCAGAAGTAGAGGTTGTCCAAATAGAGCGTACCCTTGCCCGACTTGCGGATGCGGAAGCCTGCCATGCCCTCCTTAAAGTCCTGTCCGACGAAAGCGGAGAGAGGAATATCGAATGACATCCATTTGTCCGCCTCCAAAGGGCGGTAGTTGAAGTCTTCGCCGCTAATCTCGAAGGTCACCGGGGCCGCCCACAGCTGGAAGCCGATATTAAACGAAGTCACTGCGTCAGAAGAGGGTGTATAGAGGTCAATATGTACGTAACCTTTGTCGCTCACGTCGCGCTGACCCAAGTTCACAGCACACCAGTTCAGATTGGTCATGCGGCACACCTTGTGGGTGGCATCATGGTCGATGACTTCCACGGTACCCTCACTATAGGTCGTCGGTTCAAATTTACCAAACAGAGGTGTATACTCGTCAGAGAAGAAGGCCTTCACGTCGCTGGCGACATGGGTAGGTGTGGGAGCCAGGGGGATGGAAATAGAAGGAGTGTCGCCACCTTGGCCACCGCCGCCACCTTCTTCACCACCGTCGAAGGTGCCGTTATTACCTACTGTCTTGCTGAAGTAGATATTATCCAAAATAATGGTACCCGTACCACTGTGTTTGAAGCGTATCTCGTTGACGGCTGTAGCGTCAAGTCCCTTGGCTGTATAGTCTGCTATCTTGACATTGATGCTGGTCCACTTACCGGCAGTCAGTGTAGGACTGAGCGTGTACTGAGAAGTGTTGCCATTTACGAGAATGGGCTGGATGGTGGCACAGGCAGCATCTGTGGGTGTATAGACATCCACATGGAGATATTCCATGTCAGAAATATCGACGGTACCGATGCTGTACTTCACCCACGTGTAACCTGTCAGTTTCATGGCCTTATCGGTCTCGGTAATGGCAATCTCTTCCTCAGCGATGCCACTATTTCCACCGCCATTGGTAAAGGTGCAGAAGGGTGCATAGGCATCGCTATAGACTGACTTGACGTCAGCAGCGGCATTCGTAGGTGTTGGAGCACTCTTCAGACCGGACGATGGAGTAGGATCGGGATCGGGGTCAGGATTGGGAGTCGGATCATCAGGAATATCACTATCCATATAGAAGTACACATTGTCCAAGTAGATAAGGCCGGTCTTGTTGGCAGGGTCTTTGAAGGTCAGGTTGTTGACGACAGAAAGGCCTACAGCCTGGAAGTCCTTCACTTTCAGGTTGACACTCTTCCACTGACCACCGGTCAATTCCTGCTTGCCGCTGAAGGCCTCTTTCTTTGTAGCCACATTATACATACCCGGCTGCACGGAAGTCGTCACAGGATTGACGGGTACATAAACGTCGAAGTGCAGGTAGCCATCAGCCAAAGCGCTCAGGTCAACAGTAGAGGTGCCTGCTATCTCGCCCAGTGCGAAGTGTGCCCAGCGGAAACCCTTCAGCTCCAATACTGTCTCACCGTCACCAATGGTCTTGACACTCTTCTGTATTCCGCTGTGGTTATACATGTCAAAATTGTAATAGGGCGTATAGACATCACTGAACATCGAACGGACCTTGCTGGCATCAGCTGTAGGTTTCGGGGCTGCAACAGTAGGCACTGTACTTTCTGCAACGGTCTTCGTATAGAAATATACATTATCCATATAGAAGATGTTACCATTCGTCTTGGTCATCGTAATGCGCATCACCTGCATATTGGCGAAGTTATATCCACCAAAAGCACTCAAGGGAATGTCGATACTCGTCCACTGACCAGCAGGTGTGTCGGTGTTGTAGTCGTTGGCATACTTCTCACCACCACTCCAAAGCGAAAAACCGAAGCGAATCTGAGAGATACCATTTGCCGTAGGTGAGTAGACATCGGCATGGAGATATTCCATGTCGGCCACGTTACGGTCGCCAATGTTGATGGCGCAGTAGTCGCCCTGAAACTTCAATACGTTGTCCGTACCGTTGATTTGAATCGTATCCATGGTAGCGCCATGGCCACGAGTCCACTTGGTGAACATCTCAAACTCATCGCAGAATGCCGATTTCACCTGGTCGGCACTGATGGTGGGTTTCGGTGCAGAGGCCGTCGGGTCCTGTGCCATTACCGTCATCCAGCTGCAGAGCAGCATGAGTGTGAACATGAGTAATCTAGTTTTCATAATTCTCATTTTAATTTAATAGTATAATTAGGTATATAACAAAATGTTTTCACGCTGCAAAGTACGGAAATTTTTAAAAAAACAGATGCAATAATCCTTTCTTTATATACCAAAATATGAAAAAAGAGGATGATTATCTTAATAATAACCATCCTCCCATGTATTAGAACAAAATTGTTCTATTATTGCATATCATACCGTTTGATGCTGATGACGCCACCCGATGTTGACCTCAGCGAATTGATATACAGGTAAGCACGGTAGCGACCATCGGCAGTCTCCAACCACATGCCGCCCTGAGCCTTCATGTTGATACAGTAATTGGGCATCCTCTGCAACTCTATCGTCTCGAAATCGATATCATCGATATAGGTTCCATAGTCAGGGTCATCGGTCAAATGGCCGTCAATAATACCCCACTCTTTACGCAGGCGGATGTCACGCGTCATCGAGGCTGGGATATTTAGGTCATCAGTCCATTCACGGTCTGCCACGGGGGCTGCGAACACATGACCGAACTGAACTCCAGCACTGGTTTTGTTGCGCCACAGGTACACCAGGTCTATCTTCTCAGGTATCAGCTGTGCCTCGGCCAATGTGTACGCTGCCATATCCTCCAAGGAAATATAGCAACGAGCCTTTGTGAGTGTTATGTCGCGTTTGATATACTGCTTGCACACCTGGTATGGGCCCATGGTAGTGCTAATGGTCTGGCCATCGACAGCCTTGGCAGTAAGTGTGAACGACACCTCACGCCCACGGGCCTCCTCGGGAATGACATAATAATAGCGAAGCGTAGAAGCACAAGTATCCACATTGAAAGTCACCGTGGTATTCACGCCATCTGTGACCGACGGCGTAGCGACAGGGACAGGGACATCAATACCGGAGGAATTGGTATAATAGGAATTGTTCTCCAGCCAGGTGCCGGTCGCTCCTGCTATAGACGCCGTCACTGTGCAACTCTGAAGTTTTCCAGAGCCATAAGGCATGGCCATTGCATAGACGAGATTGATTTGGTTGCCCACGACATTAGGGCCAAGCGTGCGCTTGATACACTTGTTACGGAGGCTGCCGCCCTCATCGCTGTTACTGGAGCAAGCCGACAAGGCGCTCATCAGCAGACAACCCATCAGGGCCACCATCCAACATTTGATATGGTTCTTCATCATTGTATCTCCTTGTAATAATTAACTGGTACGTTTTTGTACGGTAATATAGATAGTATAAGTTTTCCGGACACGGCGACTGCCAGAGATGACCGTATACTGGCGGGGATTGGCCAAGTCTGAGAAGTCGGTTATGCCTGTTATCTTCGGCTCCAACTTAGCATCGGTTACCAATGAAAACTTCGGATACAGGTGCTGCAGATCTGTACCATAGGCCACCGTAATATGGATAGTACAGGCATCGTTGTCGATGACGGCATCGCCAACTTTCACTGTGAGGCGGTCCGTACCTGTCAGATCGAAGTTGCTGACATAGCACTCGTCGCGGTCGGTAATCATTAGACCGTCTTCATCAATGGGATCTTTTGAGCAACTGACGTTCAACAGTGTGACAGTTGCAAAAAAGAGGATACTTATTATTTTTTTCATATACTTTAAAATCTTGATTCTTCACTCTTCTATTATCTCCACGGCTTGTTCTGCGTGAGGTTGGGGTTCTTGTTACGCTCTGACTCCGGAATCTGGAAGATGTAGCATTGCTCATATTGAAGCGAAGGCGAGTTGACCCAATATTCGTTCTCCTGAGCGCCAAAGGAATCATACCACTTGTAACCCGTACTGCCAGGGCCTCCATAGACCTTTTCCAGGCGACGCCAGCGACGAAGGTCCCAGATGCGATGTCCCTCGGCCAGCAACTCCACGATACGCTCCTGTTCGATGGCATCGAAGAATGCATCGTGACTGGCCGTCATGGCAGGTGTCAGCCCTGGAAGATTACCACGGCCGCGCACACGGTTCACCAGTGCAATACTCTTGGCGGTAGGACCATTGTTCAGTTCGTTGTCGGCCTCGGCATACATCAGGAAAACATCGGCCAGGCGGATGACAGGCCAGTTGAAGTCACCATCGGTACGGTCCTGTCCGGCATAATTGCGCACGAACTTACGGAAGACATAGCCCGTCGTTGACAATATGTTATAAGTAGTGTGTTTCTCCTCCGTCACACTGCCGTCAGAATTCTGGATATAGCGTGACAACGGTCCCTCCCAGTTTTTGTATTCATACTGGGTAAGTCCAGTCTCGCGAAGCGACATCATACCCATACACTGCTCATAGTCCCACATGATGGAAGCCTTCAAACGGTAGTCACGGTTAGCATACGACTGGGGATTCAGTGATGAATTGGCCGCAACACGGGCATTGGCCGATGGTGACATCTTCGTCAACGGAGGACAAAAATCCCCGGTGACGGTCGACTGGTAGCGGTCTACGACATTGGCACGGGGATTGACCCATGACTGCGAGTACTGAACGGTACGTCCGGCAAAGTCGCGCATCAATTGTTCGCCCTGACTGGTACTGGTACCACCATGCTCAAAGGAGAACACAAATTCCGAATCGCCATTGGCCGTTGGCAGGAACAGATAATAATAGTTCGGCAAGTTGGTACATCCGCCAAACTCCTTCACTTTACCAGTCATATTGACGCCGCCAATAATGGTGCCGGCAGGATAGACCTGGGCAGGTCCGTCACAGACTCCGGGGGCGCCACCGCGGAAGAGATCGAGTCCGTAATCCTCTATGACGGCGCGGAAGTCCTCGCGGGCTGCCGTATAGGCTGCCGTTGCCTCGGCGGCACTGGGGGTGAAGGTATCGAGCTCGGGCCATCCAAAGTGGTTCCATGATGCCCAGTACAGATGAATCTTGCCACGCAGGGCAATGGCTGCCGGTTTGCTATAGCGCCCCCGAACCTTAGCCTTCACGGGAAGAGCAGCCACCACCTCGTCCAAGTCGCTGATGAGATGCTGATAGATTTCAGCAATGGGGGTACGCGGCAGACTCTCCACCTCACTGTTGCTCTTCACATTCCAGTCCACATAGGGAACATCTCCCCACCATGTAATCAGACGGAAGTACACCAGAGCTCTCATGAGTTTGCACTCGGCAATAATGGTATTCAGCGATGCCTTCGAATCGCCAGTGGCCTCGTCGCGCATCTTGGTAACATTCTCGATGACATAGTTGGCGCGGTTGATGGAACCATAGCAATATTTGAACATGTTGCTAAACCATCCGCCAAAGCCCCAGGGCAGGTAATCCCAGCGTCCCATATAGGCACGTCCGTTATTTCCATTGTTATCCAGGAATGAGTTGCCTCGCATCTTGACGTATTCGCCCATGCCGTCGAGATAGTAGTCACGATTAAAGAGATAGCGTGTGTCTGACAGTAATCCTGCAAGTGCCGAAGTGGCATCGTCTTCACTCTTCCAGTATTGGGAAGACGAAAGAGAGTCTGTAGGGTCTTCTTCCAAAAGGTCAGGCCGACAGGCTGTCACCATCAGCACAGTCAGAAGCAGAAGTGTGATTTTATAGAATGTTTTCATAATTCGAAATGATGATGGGTTGGTTAGAATGTGATGTTTACACCAACGGTATAGGTCTTCGTGGTGGGATAGAGATCACCGGTTCCCGCAGGCTTCTCAGGGTCGAGACCCTCATAGCCCGTAATCGTCAACAGGTTATCGGCACTAAAATAGAAACGAGCGGTCTTGACATAGGCCAACTTAGACCATTTGGCTGGTATGGTATAACCTATCTGGATGTTTTTCATACGGAAGTAGCTCATGTCACGCAAATAGTATTCGTTCTCCGTTTGGTTGGTAGCATTACCGCCAAGGCGAGGCCATTCGCCGTCTCTATTCTCCCAAGACCACGGCTTCGTCATATGATCAACGGTAGAGGTGTAGCTCTGGAGGGGCAGATTGACCTGATTGTATTTGTTAATCCAGATATCCTTTCGGCCAGCACTGCCCTGCCATAGCATGGCGAAGTCGATGCCGTTCCACTCCGCTTTGACATTCAGTGCAAAATTCATAGTGGGAGCGTCGCGTAAAGCGTTGGCATTGGCAACCTTGTCATTGGCATCGAGGATACCATCACCATTAGCATCAATACGGATGATATCGCCGGGCTTGGCACCCTGGTCCGCATAGTTGTAGGTATCCTGGAAAGTCTGTGCCAAAGAGCTTAGAGCTGGCATATAGTAGACAAAGTGATAGGGCATATTCAGATAGACATAACCTTTATCAAGGAACTCGCCCCACTTCTCCAACCTCATGCGGTTGTAGGAGAAGTTTCCATTGACGGAGTATTTCACCGGACCGATGTGGTCGCGCCATGTAATATTGGCTTCTATTCCTCGGTTGCGCAGGTCGCCAAGATTAGCCTTGGGGGCTTCATATGCACCTGTTAGGAGGATGGACATCTGAGAGTTCTGGAGCATACCTGTTGTCAGACGATCATAATAGTCCAACTCGGCAGACAGACGGCCACTGAGGAACGAGAGATCCAGACCAAGGTTGAAGACACCAGTTTTCTCCCATGTCAGTGACTCGTTTAACATCTTCTGATAGACAAAACCTGTGGAAATCTTTCCATCGAACATGTAGTTGTTCTGACTCATGATGATACGTTGCTGATAGGCACCGATGCCACTGTTGTTACCCAACTGGCCATAGGAGACGCGCAGCTTAGCATTGGTCAGCCACTTCTCGGTATACTGCTTTACCCAGGGTTCCTCGGTAATGCGCCATCCCAGCGAACCGGAGGGGAAGAAGCCATAGCGATGGCCGTCCAAGAACTTAGAACTGCCATCAACACGGAAATTCAGTTCCAGCAGGTAACGGTCGTAGGCATTGTAGTTGACACGGCCTATCCACGACTTCAGTCCTAGTCGGCTGGAGGTACCTCCGGTGGACTGCTGGGTAGTCAGCGCGGCATTAATTTCAGTCAGCGACGGATGAATGCGTTCCATGCGCTTCACAGTGTTGGAACGTGAGAACCAATACTCCTCACTGTAGATTCCCAAGAGTTTCAAGTCATGGTGCTTGGCTATCTTGGTCTCGTAGTTCAGGCGGAAATTCATCAGTGTCTTATAGCCGTTCTGATTACGGTCCTCCACGCCTACGCTGGGCTGTACATACCATAAATCTTTCTGACTATCAGTCTGGAAGTTGTAAGAGGGTGTCGGCACGGGAGCATCTTTGTAATACTGATTATAGTAGCGCAGCGAATAGTCGAGACGGGCCGTCAGTCCCTTTAGGGGCGTCCATTCCAGAGATGCGGCGCCATTGAGTTCCTGGCGGTTCTGACGTTTAATACTATTTTCATAGACAGCCAAGGCATTGAAGGCTTCAGGCAGTTCGCCGTAGGCCATAGGTCCGCCATAGCGGTCGGTGGCGGCATCGTAGGGATAGATACCGGCAACGGCCGTAGCGATACGGTTGTCCTCGCCATTGAAGCCATTGCTCTGACAATAGGAGTAGTTGCTCCAGTTTCCGTCTATACGGACACCTGTTTTGAGTTGTTTCAATACCTGATAATCATAGTTGAGGCGGATGTTATAACGGTCGTAGTCATTGCTGATTTGCAAACCCTTCTGTTTCATATAACCAATGGAGGCATAGAAATTTGTCTTCTCGGTACCTCCTGTGGCCGACACATTGTAATTCTGGATGCTACCAGTACGCATGACATAGTCAAACCAATCGGTATTTGGATAGCGAACAGGATCTATCATCCCTAAAGCCATCCACTGATCAATGGTTCCGTCTTTGAAGTTTTGTTGGACACCATTGGTACCCGGGTTTGTGGCTGCCGAAATCTGATGGAGCGTCAGTGCTTGGGCATAGTCGCTCAAAAGATCGTATGCCTTAGTGGCTTTCTGCCAGCCATAGGAGCCCGAGAAACTAATCTGTGTAGGTTTATCCTTGCTGCCATTCTTGGTTTTGACCAAGATGACGCCATTGGCGGCACGCGAACCATAGATAGACGATGCACTCGCGTCTTTCAGTACCGAGATACTCTCGATATCATTGATGTTCAGTCGGTTAATATCCACATCCGGCATATCATCGACCACAATAAGCGGTGATGCGTCATTGATGGTTCCCAGACCGCGAATAAGTAATGTAGCGTTATTGTTGCCAGCCATACCAGTACTCTGGTTGACAGACAATCCTGGAATAAGTCCAGAGAGAGCTGAGGATACATTGGCAATAGAACGCGACGTTAGATCCTTGTCAACCGATACTGAAGCAACAGAACCTGTTAGGTTGACCTTTTTCTGAGTTCCATATCCCACGACGACAACCTGCTCCAAGGCCACAGCGCCAGAATGCATGGTAACATTAACGACGTTGCGTCCTTTGATCTTGACATCTTGTGTGTCATAGCCTACATACGAAAACTGTAGTACTGCCTGGGCACTGCCAACCTGGATTTTGTAGTGTCCGTCCATGTCGGTAATGACACCACCCTTGGCACCTTTCTCCGTAACAGTCACACCTATTAAAGGCTCCAACGTCTCGTCCACGACGGTGCCCTGAACGGTCGTGCTCTGTGGTCGTGCTGTCAACGAGCACGCACAAAGCACAATAAGTAATAATAGTTTTGATTTCATCACATTTGGTTATTTTTGGTTTAAATCATTAATATACTCTTTGGGTAGTTTTCCGAAATGTTCCTGGAAACACTTGGAGAAGTACGATGGTGTATTGAAGCCTACCATATAGCAGACCTCGACAATCTGGTATTTCCCCGTTGCCAGCAGTTCGGCGCTCTTATTGAGGCGTACAATACGGATGTAGTCGTTGGGGGTCTCGCCTGTTACACCTTTCAAACGCTTATGGAAGTTAGAACGGCTCATAAGGAACATACGTGCCAGTCCGTCAATGGTAAAATCGCTGTTGGTGAGATTCTCGAGGATGAGCTGGTTCAAGCGGTTCACAAACTCGGCATTTTGTTTCTCTTGGGTGTCATCACTATGCGGCTTGCGGTAGAAATCAAGGGGCGACTTGATGAACTGCTCACGCAACTGGTTGCGGTCATCGATGATGCTACGAATCTGAGCACGCAGCTGTTGCATGGTAAACGGTTTCTCAAGGTAGGCAGCTGCACCTACTTCCAAACCTCCAACTTTGGTCTCCATATCAGACTTGGCTGACAGCAGGATGAGGGGGATATGGGCATAAGTATCGCTCTGTTTGAGGACGCGGCAGAGTTCCAAACCATCCATCTCGGGCATCATGATGTCGGAGACTATGATATCGACGCTGTGCTCCTCCAACTGGCGCAGTGCCTCGACGCCGTTGTCGGCACTATAGACGCGGAAGCCCTCGCCGAGATTATCGGTGACAAACTGACGCAACTCATCATTGTCCTCGACAAAAAGTACCTGAATAGTCTCCATCGTCGCCACGGCCTCCGTCGTTTCTACGTCGGGCTGCGACGTCGTGGTCTCTACACCCTCTTCAGCGCTCAGCGTCGTGGGCAGTGTCAGAATAAACGTGCTACCTTGGCCATAGGCGGACTCCACCGAGATATTGCCACCATGCATCTTCGCCAAATTGAGAGCAAGAGGCAGGCCGAGACCTGAGCCGGGACGCTTGCCGTGGTCATCCACCTGATAGAAGGATTCAAAGATGCGCTGTTGGTCTTCTTGTTTGATGCCAGGACCATCGTCGGTGACACGCAACTCAACGTTCTTAGTATCTGGCTGTAGGGTCAGGCTGACAGCAATCTGGCGGTTGGCAAACTTCGTAGCGTTGGAGATGAGGTTACCGACTATCTTCTTGAAGGCTTCCTCGTCAAGGTTGGCAACGATGCCTGTCGTGACAGCACTGGTGTCGAGCGTCATCTCGTGCAGTCGGACAAATTCCTCATAGCGGCGTACTATGGACAAAACAATATCTGACACATGACAGGGGTGGATATTCAGCGTCATCAGTTGTGACTCTACCTTACGGAAGTCAAGCAACTGGTTGACGAGCTCCAGAAGTCGCTGAACGTTGCTGCGCATGACGGTAAGGTTGGTTTGCGTCTTCTCGTTACCATCCTTAGAGGCTAAAAGTGCTTCTAAGGGAGCGCTGATGAGCGACAACGGGGTACGTATCTCGTGGGCGATATTAGTAAAGAAGCCTATCTTCGCCTCGTAAAGTTCTTTCTCCTTATCCATACTGAACTTAAGCATCTTCTCCTGGTTCGCTTTTTCCAAGCGATGCTTATACCGGCGCACAATATAGAACGTAAGGAGAATAATGGTAATGGCATAGACGAGTAGCATCCACCGAGACAGCAGGAAGGGAGGGTTCACCTCGATGTCAAGCATGACAGGGTCGCTCTCCATACCATCGGTATTGACACCCTTCACCTGCAACGTATAGTGACCGGAAGGGATGTTCATGTAGAGGATGTGGCGCTGACCGGCAGGCAGGTATTTCCACGTCTTGTCGAATCCGACGAGCTGGTAGGCTATGACGTCTTCCTCGGGAGACACGTAACTTAGACATGACACGTCGAAACTGAAGGTGTTCTGTGATGCCGACAGTTCTATCCGGGTAGTTTTGTTCAGGGGTTTATCCAGCGGGGTGTACTCTGACAGCTGGGTGGTACGCTGACCATTGATATACAGGTCTGTCAACTGGATGACAGGCGGGACATCGCTGTCGGTAATATCGGCAGGATTGAAAGAGATGAAACCGTTAGAACCGCCAAAGTACAGACGGTCGCTGGCATCGCGAAGGAAAGAGTTGTGTAAATAGTGAATATTCACCAGACTCTCAATATAACGGAACTGTTGGACGTGATAGTCTTTCTTGGGGTTCATCTTGAAGAGTCCACCACCGGAGGACACCCAAAGCATCCCCTGTGCATCCTCCTGAATGGCATAGATGATGTTCGATGGCAGGCTGTTCTGTTCATTGAAGACCCGCTCCATTCGGCCGGTCTTGCCGTTAAACATACCGAGGCCTTCGCCCTCGGTACCTATCCAGATGTTCCCTTGGGTGTCTTGGAAGATGGTATTAATATTATTGCCCATTACCGACTGTGAGTCGCCTGGCGTATGGACATATTTCTTGACTGTGCCGTTAGCCAGCAGATGGATGACACCATTGAAGTGTGTCGCCATCCAGATGCTACCATCATAATCCTCAATGATGGTCATCACGGAGCCTGCAGGTATCTGCGATAGCCGTTCGAGCATTCCGTTGTGATAGACACAGACACCCTTCGACGTACCGATGAAGATGCGCCCATCAGAGGTGAGACACAAGGTATTGATAATGTTAGAAGGCAGCCCGTTAGCAGTGGAGAACTCCTTGACGACACGGCCCGTAGGAATATCAACGACTACCAACTGACGGTCGTAGTCGTTGATCCACAACTGCTGACCGATGACTTTGAGTTCCTGGAGGTTGTGGGTGATGCCCTGCACGGGAAAGGGTTGCATGGTATGGCTGTTGGTATTGTAGCGCACCAGTCCGAAATTGCGTGTTGATAGCCAGACGTCGCCCTGCTTTCCCAGCGCCATACGCTTCACGATGGAGTTGTTCCAACCTGGCGAATTCTTCTGTGGGGCAAAGTAAGAGAAACTGTTGATGCGCGGTGACCAATAGCTCACACCATAGAAATAGGTGCCAAGCCACAGACCTCCCTCCTTATCCTTGGTAATGGCGAAGATGCTATAGTCTGGCAGGTTGTCATATGTCAGCGCATCATTAAAAGGTTCAAGGGTTTCCGTCTGACTGTCCAGCTTCAGCAGTCCGCTCTCGGAACTCATCACGAGGACATTGGGTTGATAGGGTGTGATGGCCTTTATATTATTGTACACACGTGAGGCGTGATGGCCGTCAAGACGCCGCATGACTCCTGCACGGTGATCATAGCGGATCAGCCCCTCGGTGGCTGTTCCTATCCACAGGATGTTGTTGTTGTCACAATAGATGGACTGTACCGTGCTATAGTCAAAGACAGAGACACCCCGTCCTGTTTTGGCATTCAGGCAGAATAATCCCTTGCCGTCAGTACCTGCCCACAACTTTCCAGCCATATCGAAAGCCAGTGTGTTGATAAAACGGGACGGCAGCTGATGCTCGTCATAGTGCTTCATGATTTGATAGTCGGCATTCAGCACATAGATACCCTGGCCGTAGCAACCCACCCAGATATTACCCGACTTGTCCTGTACCAGACTGTGGACACTCGTACGGTCCTGACCTACGGGTTTGCCGTTCAGCGAGATGTGCCTAAACTGCTCTGTCTCCTGACGATATTGGTATAGACCCTCCTTTGTCCCCACGAGAATGCTTCCTGCACGGTCCTCCAGCAGGCAATGAATGAAATTGTTGCCAATGGACTGCGAATCACTCTGCTGGCGGCGATATATCTTGAAACTGACACCATCAAAGCGGTTCAGTCCGTCGTTGGTACCAAACCACATGAAGCCCTGACTGTCCTGCATGACAGCCCAAACGCTGTTGTGCGACAGTCCATCATTGGTCTGATAAACACGATAGAGGTCGGCAGAACAGGGTTCCATGGTCAATAGCCCTAAAAGGATAACTAAAAGTTTTTTCATGTACATGTGTAAATTAGCGATGCAAAAATACGATATTTAGCCTATCGAAAATACAAGGAGTTTCCACTCCAATGCAACAAAACAGCAAAAACACCACCAAACGAAAGGTTTGGCATACTTTTTTTTATTTTCTTTTATGTTAGCAATGATCAAGAAGTAGTAATTATTTCAGCGCAAAATTACATCAAACTAAACAAAAAACATACAAAGACTCCTCTTTTTAACAAAAAAGAGCCCCTCATAAGCGTTAATTCAAGGAAATGTTGTACATTTGCAACCAACAAGAAAACAAGTCGCCTATGAGCCACATCCTACAGATAACCGACATGGCCGACCCGCGGGTGGCGGTATTTGCATCGCTGACGGAGGCACAGCTGCGCAACAGGCTGCGCCCGGAGGACGCGGTCTTCATCGCCGAGAGTCCGAAGGTGATCCGGGTGGCACTGCAGGCAGGCTACCAGCCGCTGTCGCTGCTCTGCGAGGAGCGCCACATCCAGGGCGACGCCGCCGACATCATCGCCCAGTGTGGCGACATCCCCGTTTATACTGGTTCACGCGAGCTGCTGGCGGGGCTGACGGGCTACACCCTGACGCGCGGCGTGCTGTGTGCCATACGCCGTCCACAGGAGCCCACCGTCGAGGCGGTATGCCGTGAGGCGCGCCGTGTGGTCATCATCGACGGCGTGACGGACACCACCAACATCGGGGCCATCTTCCGCTCGGCAGCAGCGCTGGGCATCGACGGCGTCCTACTGACACGCACGGCCTGCGACCCGCTGAACCGCCGTTCGGTACGCGTATCGATGGGCAGCGTGTTCCTCGTGCCCTGGACGTGGATAGACGGCGACATCACCGACGTGATGCACCACCACGGTTTCCAGACCGTGGCCATGGCACTGACCGACCAGAGCCTACCCATCACCGACCCCCGGCTGCAGGCCATCGCCCGCATGGCCATCGTCATGGGCACCGAGGGCGACGGCCTGGCCCCCGAGGTCATCGCAGCCACCGACTACGTAGCACGCATCCCCATGGCCCACGGCGTCGATAGCCTCAACGTGGCAGCAGCATCCGCAGTAGCCTTCTTCCAGTTCTGCCAAAAGGCATAAAGGGCTCTCTTGGCATTTTTTTTGGCGCTTTCCCTTTGTCGTTTGGCTATTATTTTGTATCTTTGCAGAAATATTGCGACAAATGACCATGACACAAGAAGAGAAAACAGCGTTGGAAGAGCGCATCGTGGATGTGCTGAAGACGGTGTACGACCCCGAGATACCCGTCAACATCTACGACCTGGGAATGATCTACAAGATTGACGTTCAGGACGACGGCACGGTGGAGATGGACATGACGTTCACCGCCCCCAACTGTCCGGCAGCCGACTTCATATTAGAAGATGTACGCACGAAGGTCGAGTCGGTGGACGGCGTCACGGCATGTAACGTGAACCTCGTTTTCGAACCGGCCTGGGACCAGAGCATGATAAGCGAGGAGGCACGCGTCGAACTGGGGTTCGACTAGTGATAAGTGATAAGTGATGAGTGATAAGTGATGAAGAACGTATATTTTCTGTCTGATGCCCATCTGGGGTCGCTGGCCGTTCCGCACCAGCGCATGCAGGAGCGCCGCCTGGTGCGCTTCCTGGACAGCATCAAGGAGAAGGCGGCAGCCATCTACCTGCTGGGCGACATGTTCGACTTCTGGTACGAATACAAGTACGTGGTACCCAAGGGCTACACACGCTTTCTCGGCAAGTTGTCGGAACTGACCGACATGGGCGTGGAGGTGCACTTCTTCACGGGCAACCACGACATCTGGGCCTACGAGTACCTGGCGAAGGAGTGTGGCGTGATACTCCATAAGCAGGCCGAGACCACCGAGATCTACGGCCATGAGTTCTTCCTGGCCCACGGCGACGGCATGGGCGACCCCAGCCGCTCGTTCAAGCTGCTCAGGGCCGTATTCCACAACCGGGTGTGCCAATGGCTCTTCTCCGGACTGCACCCCCGCTGGGGACTGGCCTTCGGACTGCAGTGGGCACGCCACAGCTATATCAAGCATAAGGAGCAGAACGACGCGGTGTATATGGGTGAGGACAAGGAGCACCTGGTGCGCTTTGCCAAGCAGTATATCGAGGAGCATCCCGACATCGACTACTTCCTCTTCGGCCACCGCCACATCGAACTCGACATCAAGCTGGCGCGCCATACGCGCCTCATGATACTGGGCGACTGGATTACGCAGTTCACCTATGCCGTATATGACGGCGAGCACATGTTCCTGGAGGAGTATGTAGAAGGCGAGAGTCAGCCCTGAGGAAAAAGACAGATAAAATGAATAAACCTAATAACAAACTACTACAAACTCATGAGACTTATTCTTTCTGATGTCACGTTAAGGGCGCGAGCCGTTTTGACGTGCATGCTCATGGTGCTGACACTGGCGGCATGGGCACAGAACAAGACGGTGACAGGTACCGTGACGGACGCCCAGAACGGCGAGCCGCTCATCGGAGCCACCGTCACCGTCACGGGAGGCACGGGAGGCGCCGTGACCGATTTCGACGGAAACTTCCGAATCCTTGTGCCTGCCTCGGCCAAGCAACTCACCATCAGCTATGTGGGCTATGTCACCCAGCAGGTGACCATCCAGGGCGCACCGCTTGAGATCAGGCTGGAGCCCGACCAGAAGGTCATCAGCGAGGTGGTGGTCATCGGTTACGGTACCGCGCGCAAGAGCGACCTGACGGGTTCGGTGGCCACCATCAAGAGCGACGACTTCAACAAGGGACAGATCAGTTCCGCCGAACAGTTGATTAACGGCAAGGTGGCCGGTGTGCAGATCATGTCGAACAGCGGTTCGGCCACGGGAGGCAGCACCATCCGTGTGCGTGGCGGTGCTTCGCTGAACGCCTCGAACGACCCGCTCGTCGTGCTCGACGGTGTACCTCTCGAACAGGGTGGTATCGCCGGTAACGACAACAACTTCCTGAGCCTCATCAACCCCTCCGACATCGAGAGCATGACGGTGCTGAAGGACGCCTCATCGACGGCTATCTATGGCAGCCGTGCCTCGAACGGTGTCATCATCATCACCACCAAGAAGGGCGCCGACAGGAAACCCACCGTCAGCTTCACCACCACCAATACGCTGCAGACCCGCACCCGCATGGTGGATATGCTGGGGCGCGACGACTTCTATAACCTCATCAACGCTCGGGGTACCGCGGCGCAGAAGGCGCTGCTGGGCGATGCCGACACCGACTGGAACGACCAGGTATATCGCACGGCCTTCGGCACGGACAACAACGTCAGCGTGGCTGGCAAACTGGGCATCCTGCCCTTCCGCGCCTCAGTGGGCTATATGAACCAGAGCGGTCTGGTGAAGAACGACAACGCCCAGCGTGTGACGGGCAATGTGGTGCTCAACCCCTCGCTGCTGGACGACCACCTGAAGCTGACGCTCAACGTGAAGGGTACGTGGAACCGCAACACGTTCTACAATGGCGACGCCATCTGGGCGGCAGCCACCTACAACCCCACCATACCCGTCTATATGGACAACCAGACGTTCGGCGGCTATAACGAGGCCGTGGACAGCAACGGCAAACCCACCAATGCCGCCGTACGCAACCCGAAGGGTCTGGTGGATCAGTATGATGCCAACAGCACCGTCACCCGACTCATCACGTCGCTGGACATAGACTACAAACTGCACTGGCTGCCCGACCTGAAGCTGCACGCCACCATGGGTATGGACGTGGCACGCGGCAAGGGCACCACCTATATCCCCACCACGGCAGCCTCCAACTTCACCACCGGCGGTCTGGACTACTCGTACGGTCCGCAGAAAAACCAGAACCGCCTGCTGACGCTCTATGCTAACTACGGCAAGTATTTCGAGCGCATCAAGAGCAATGTCGATGCCACCATCGGTTACGACTACCAGTACTGGAAGAGCAACCGTCCGGAATACCAGACCTATAACGTGGCCCACGAGGTACTCTCCACGGTCAAGGAGAGTGACTACCGCCATGCCCTCTTGTCGTACTACGGACGTGTCAACTACAGCTACGACGGACGCTACCTGCTGACGGCCACCATCCGCCGCGACGGTACCTCGCGATTCTCGAAGGACAACCGCTGGGGCACGTTCCCCTCCGTGGCCTTGGGATGGACGCTGACCCAGGAGCCGTGGCTCAAGGACAATGCCACGCTCTCCAACCTGAAACTGCGCGCCAGCTACGGCGTCACCGGTCAGCAGGACGGCATCGGCAACTATAACTACCTGCCGGTCTATACGCTGAGCACCAATGGCGCCCAAGCCTTGATGAACGGACGCTATATCTACACGTACCGTCCGGACAGCTACGTGAGCAACCTGAAGTGGGAGACGACGACATCGTGGAACTTCGGCGTGGATTTCGGATTCCTCGATGGCCGCATCTCGGGAAGCATCGACTACTACACGCGCAAGACCAAGGACCTGCTCTCGACGGTTCCCTCACCGGCCGGTGCCAACTTTGCCAAGACCATCCTCACGAATGTGGGTAATGTAGATAGCCAGGGTCTGGAACTCACGCTCAACGCCACACCCATCAAGACCAAGGACTGGGAGTGGAACCTCAGCTACAACCTGACGTGGCAGAAGATGAAGGTCAAGAACCTGAGCCTCGTCGAGGGTGCCCAGGCGACGAATGTGCCCGTGGGTCCGTGGATTGACAGCTACCAGTTCCAGGTGCTCACCGAAGGCTACGAGCCGTACATGTTCTACGTCTATCACCAACTGTACGACAAGGCCACCGGCAAGCCCATCGAGGGTGCCTATGCCGACCTCAATGGCGACGGCAAGATAGACTCGGGCGACCTCTACCGCTTCCACTCGCCGGCGCCAGACTTCATCATGGGACTGACGACGTCACTCAGGTGGAAGCAGCTCACGCTGGGTATGAGTTTCCGTGCCAACATCGGCAACTACGTCTATAACGGCATGGCCATGAGTACGGGAGCCTGGGAGACCATCAGCTATAACAGCCAGCAACTGAACAACCTGCACAGCGACTACCTCTATACCCGCTTCAAGACGCGGCAGTACCTGTCGGACTACTACGTGGAGAATGCCTCGTTCGTGAAACTCGACAACCTGAACCTGAGCTACGACTTCGGACGGGTATGCCGGTATTTCTCGCTGACGGCATCGGCCATGGTGCAGAACGTCTTCTGCCTTACTAAGTACTCGGGTGTCGATCCGGAGGTGCCCAGCGGCATGGACAACTCGTTCTATCCCAGGCCACGCACCTACTCACTCAGTTTAGGTCTCACCTTCTAAAAATATGATGAACATGAAAACAAGAAATATGCTATATAGCTGTCTGGCCAGCATCACGCTCACCCTGGGAACGGCCTCGTGTACCGGCGACCTAGACCAGACGCCCCATGTGGAGACTACCTCGGCGTCGGCCTACGACACGCTGGAGGGCTTCGAGGCCGTGATGGGCAAGATATACACCTCGATGGTGACGACCGGACAGGGCAAGGGCGGCGAGAACGGCGACCTGGCGAGCATCAACGGCCAGGACTACATGCGCTGCTACTTCAACCTCGAGGAGTGTGGCACCGACGAGGTGGCCAGCACGTGGCTGGCCGGTGACAAGACGGCCGACCTGACGTATCTGACATGGGACGCGAACGACCCGTGGGTGTCGGACATGTACTACAGGATGTACTACAACATCTCGCTGTGCAACGAGTTTCTAAGGAACTGCACGGACGAGAAGATCAGTACGATGGGCGACGAGCTGCGCCACTACCGCGCCGAGGCCCGCACGATGAGGGCGATGTTCTACCTGCATGGGCTGGACTTGTTCCGCAGGATTCCTTTCGTGGATGAGAAGGGCGAGGTGGGCAGCGTGGTTCCGCCTTGCTACACGGAACAGCAGACGGCTGACTTCATCGAGCAGGAGTTGAAGGAGGTCTTGCCTGACCTTTACGGCAAGGGGGACTGTCCGTACGGACGCATGCCGAAAGGCGGCGCGCTGACACTGCTGGCACGGCTTTACCTGAACAGTGAGACGTGGACGGGCAGGAAGCGATATGCCGAATGCATCGACGCCTGCAAACAGCTCCTGGCCGAGGGTTACTCGCTGGAGGCGGACTACGGGAGGCTGTTCAACGCCGACAATCACCTGCGGACGAACGAGATCATCTTCGCGCTGCCCGTTGACCCGGAGCATACGGTATCGTGGGGCGCCTCGACATATATCGTCTGCGGCGAGGTGGCCTCGACGGGTACGTCACAGAAAGCGGAGGACTACGGTGTGACGAGCGGCTGGGGGATGTTCAGGGCGCGTGGTGAGCTGGCGGCGCTGTTTCCTGCTGCCGACAAGCGCGGTCGGTTCCACACGGCCGGTCAGTCGCAATACATCAACAATATTGCCGCCCAGGACCAGACGCAGGGCTACTGTGTGAAGAAATGGACGAACCTGAAGGATGACGGCTCGCAGGCCTCGAACACGGCGGATGCCGGGGTGGCGACGGACTATCCGCTGATGAGACTGGCGGACGTGTATCTGATGTACGCAGAGGCGACGGTACGTGACAACAACGTGGCGGAATGGATGACGGCGGTGGGTCTGCTGAATGACCTCAGACAGCGTGCCTACGGCAACAGCAGTGGTAACATCGCCGCCAACAACATGACGCTGGACTATATTATTAAGGAACGCGCCCGCGAACTCTATTGGGAAGGTTACCGCAGGACGGACCTGGTGAGGTTCGGGCTGTTTACCTCGGCTGACTATCTCTGGCAATGGAAGGGCGGCAAGAAGAGCGGCTCGGCGGTTGACGGGAAATACAACTACTACCCCATCCCTGCCACGGAACTGACGGCTAATCCAAACCTCTCTAACCCCGAATACTAAACGATGAAGAAGATGAAGAAAATATTTCAATACATAGGCATGTTCATCGGCTCGGCACTATTGCTGACAGGCTGTGAGACGGATGCCGACATGACGACGATGAGCCAGCAGGGGGAATGCCGGTTGACAGCGACAGCCACGGAGGCCGACATCACGCTGGCAAACTACCAGACGCCTGTCCTGCAACTGGTATGGACGATGCCCGAATGGTTTTCCGACAACCAGGAGCGCAAGGCCGTGGGCAAATTGACGTCAGCTATTGTACAAGTATCGACAGACCCGGAGTTCGCTACGTTTGTCGAGCAGGAGACCATCGGTATGTCGAAGACGTTTACGGCAGGGAATCTGAACGCCCTGGCGAAGTCGCTGAAACTGGAGGTTGGACGACTGACGACGCTGTACTTCCGCATCCAGTGCCTGGCTGGCGGTAACATCGACGTGTATAGTAACGTGTGCCACGTGGCCATCACTCCCATCTATATCGAGATGAAGAAGCTGACGGTGCTCGACAAGGATAAGCTGGGTAGCATCGGTACGCTGCTGTCGCCCGAGGAGAACGGTGTGTATAGCGGTTATATGAAGGCCAGCGCCTGGCTGAACTGCTGGTTCCAAGAGAACGACGGCGCCATCTGGGGCAATGAGGGTCAGGCTGGTCACGCGTTCCAGTTGTCTGACGACGCGACGGCATGGAACTGCTGGTTTGCCGACCCGAAGGGTAGCTCTAACCACTGGCATGTGACGGTGGATGTGAACGGCAAGGAATGGATTGCCAGGAACGTCTTCGGGCTGCAGGTGAACGGTGAGGACATGACGTTCAACACGGAAACGAGCCAGTGGCAGAAGGTGATTCAGCTCACGGACGGGACACTGCACTTTACGGCCAAGTGTAAGCAGTTCGACAAGGAGACGACGGACGTCCCCGAGACGGACAAGGTCATCGATGTCAGCCTGGGTGCCCAGGACGGCCAGCTCATCTGGGGCGGTGACAGCAAGGCCTCGGTCGGCATGACGGGGCAGGTGACCGTGACAGTGGGTATCGATAGCAACGACGACTACACCTATACCGTCCAGGCTGGCAGCACCATCCCCGAGGAAGAGGTATTCCCGCTGCCCACGGAACTGAAAATCTATAATCAGGACAAGACCAGCGTACTGGCCACGTTACCCCTGAAAGGCGACGGTGTCTATGTAGGTACACTCAGTGTCACCGAAGGCTGGATGAAGTTCTGGCTGAGGGACGAGACGAATGGTATCTTCTACGGCTGTCCGCCTGACAATGCCCGGAAGGGAGAGATCTCGAAGGCAACGGACAGTTGGAACTGCTGGATAGACAGCGAGACGAAGGGTGTCTATACCATCGAGGCCAACTTGAAGACGAAGAAATGGACGGCCACGTGGAAGGAAGACCTGCCCGACCCAGGACCTACCATGCCAACGAAACTGGAACTCTTCGGCGATCCGGACTGGAGTGTGGTGACCGCTACGTTGACGAAGACGGGCGACGGCATCTACGAGGCGGTGGTCACCATCAGTGCCGACGGTAACTTCAAGATCGTAGAGGGTAGCACGTGGTACGGGTGTGACCCGGAGGACAACAGTAAACTGTCGTCCGCGGCGGGTAACTGGAATTTGTGGATGACGGCAGGAACCTATACGTTTAAGGTTGACTGGAACAATATGACATGGAGTGCAACACCTAAAGAATAAATGACGATGAAGAAAATAATCCTTTTTATCATGACCGCTGTCATGGCCTGCGTCCTCACAGCATGTGACAAGAGTAAGGCCCTGGACAGGGATACGGACGGAGGGACTACCCCGGAAACGCCCAAGACGTACGACATGACGGGTTTCGTCAAGGGTGCCGATGTGAGTTGGCTGACGGAACAGGAGTTCAAGGGCAAGAGGTTTTACGACAAGAGCGGCACGGAGACGGAATGTCTGACGCTGTTGCGCTCGATGGGTGTCAACGCCATCCGTCTGAGGGTGTGGGTGAATCCCGAGGGTTACTATAACTCGAAGATGGACGTGCTGGTGAAGGCCATCCGTGCGCATAACCTGGGTATGCGCCTGATGATTGACTTCCACTACAGTGACACGTGGGCGGACCCGGGGAGCCAGACGCCTCCCGTGGCATGGAAGTCGTACACGCTGACTGAGCTGGTGGATGCCGTCGGCAGCCATACGAAGGAGGTGCTGCTGACGTTGAAGGAGAATGGTATCCCCGTGGAGTGGGTTCAGGTGGGCAACGAGACGCGCACGGGGATGCTGAAACCTGTGGGCGACGTGGCTTCGGGTAACTTCACGAAACTGGTAAATGCGGGATACGACGCGGTGAAGGAGGTGTATCCGGACGCCAAGGTCGTCGTGCATACGGACAAGGGTAACGACCTTGGGAACATCAACAAGCTGCTGCCGTATCTGAAGGCTCAGAACGCGAGGTACGACGTGATCGGTCTGTCGGTGTATCCGGGCAACGACAATGACGTGAGTGACCCGATCTGGCAGACGCACGTGACGAGTTGCCTAGAGAACATCAAGACGCTGGTGGGGAGCTACGGGAAGGAGGTGTGTATCTGCGAGATTGGCGCGCCGTGGAATGCGGAGTGGGCGAAGAGCATGATGACGCAGATGTATGAGGGCTGTCAGCAGATTGAGGGCTGCATCGGCATCTTCTACTGGGAGCCCCAATGTTATGCGGGCTGGAACAACTACCAGAAGGGAGCCTTCGACGACAGCGGCAAGCCTACCGACGTGCTGGACTGTTTCGCCCCCTCCAACAAGTAAACAATGGGTATGAGAAATACGGTATTAGCAATCCTCCTGATGGGTACCACCGCCCTGGCACAGCAGCATAGGGAGGTGGTGCTGCAGGACGACTGGCTCTTCTCGCGCAACCAACAGACGTGGCAGACGGTCAGCGTGCCCCACGACTGGGCCATCAGCGGACCATTCGACAAGAAATGGGACCTGCAGCGCGTAGCCATCGAACAGAACGGTGAGACGGAGGCCACGGAGAAGAGCGGACGCTCGGGGGCCCTGCCGTGGATTGGCAAGGGCTACTACCAGAAGGTTTTCCAGGTGCCGGCGGAATACGTCGGTGAGCATGTGGAACTGCTGTTCGACGGTGCCATGGCGGAGCCCGTGGTGCGTGTCAATGGTCAGGAGGCAGGGCGGTGGGCTTATGGCTACAACAGCTTTCGCGTTGACGTCAGCCGCCTCGTCAAGTCTGGCGACAACCTCGTGGAGGTGGCCCTGCAGAACCAGGAGGAGAGCAGTCGCTGGTATCCCGGAGCAGGTATCTACCGTCCCGTGACACTGGTGATGACCCATCGGGACTATATCGACCCGTGGGCGACCTTCATCCGCACAGAGTATATCGGTCAGCACCAGGCCGTCGTGGCCATGACGGTGGGCTGCCAGACGACGGGCGACACCCGGGGACTGGCCATCGAGGCTGAGTTGCGCGACCAGAAAGGTCATATCGTGGCTGCTCGCCATAGCGTCCTCAACCAACAGGTGGCCGAGATGCGTTTCGACGTGGCGGAACCGCAGTTGTGGTCACCCGAGACACCTTATCTCTATAAGGCCGTCATCAAGCTGATGCGCTACGGCAAGACCCTCGACATTATCAGCCAGCAGGTGGGCATCCGCACCGTCCAGGTGTCGAAGGAAGGCGGTTTCCAACTCAACGGCGTGACGCGCAAGCTAAAAGGCGTCTGTCTGCACCACGACCTGGGGCCCCTGGGAAGTGCCGTCAACAAGTCGGCTCTCATCCGTCAGGTCAAGATGATGAAGCAGATGGGCTGTGACGCCATCCGTACGGCCCACAACATGCCGAGTCAGCTGCAGATGGACGTCTGCGACTCGCTGGGCATGATGGTCATGGCGGAGTCGTTCGACATGTGGCTGTACCCCAAGTGCAAGAACGGCTATGCACGTTTCTTCAAGGAGTGGAGCGACCAGGACATGGAGCGTCTGGTGGTCGCCCACCGCAACCACCCGAGTATCGTGATGTGGTCGATAGGCAACGAGATTCCCGAACAGTGGAGCGACGAGGGTCGCCGCATCGCCCAGCACTTGCAGGACATCTGTCACCGGCTGGACCCCACACGTCCCGTCACGCAGGGCATGGACCGTGCCGAGGCAGCACTGAAGAGCGGCTTCGCACAGGTGATGGACGTGCCGGGCTTCAACTACCGCGTACACAAATACCAGAACAATATCAAACAACTGCCACAGGGTTTCCTGCTGGGTAGCGAGACGGCATCGACCGTCAGCAGCCGCGGCATCTATAAGTTCCCCGTCAGGCCCGACGACAACTCGCGCTATGCGTCCTATTCGAAGAACTACGACCCCAAGGCCATCCTGAAGGCCGACGGCCAGTGCTCGGGCTACGACGTGGAATACTGTCCGTGGTCGAACCTGCCTGACGACGACTGGGCTATGCAGGACGACTATCCGTGGGTCATCGGCGAATTCGTCTGGACGGGCTACGACTACCTGGGTGAACCGTCGCCCTACGACGAGTACTGGCCCTCGCGCAGCAGCTATTTCGGCATCTGCGACCTCGCAGGACTGCCCAAGGACCGCTACTGGCTGTACCGCTCGAAATGGCAGACCAGCGACCACACCATCCACCTGGTACCCCACTGGACGTGGCCGGGCCGCGAGGGACAGGTGACGCCGGTCTATTGCTATACCGACTATCCCGAGGCAGAGCTGTTTGTCAACGGCGTCTCGCAGGGTAAGCGCACCAAAGGAAAAGACCAGGGACGCCTAGACCGCTACCGCCTGCGCTGGAATGACGTCAGATACGAACCCGGTGAGGTAAAGGTCATCGTGTATGACGCAAAGGGCAAGGCCTGCGGCGAGCAGACCATGAAGACCGCCGGAAAACCTGCCGACCTGCGCCTCAACGTCTGGACGCAGCATGACTCACCTCTCACCTCTTGCCCCTTACCCCTATTGATGGCCGACGGCAACGACCTGGCCTTCATCACCGTATCGCTGACCGACCAGGACGGCAACCTCATCCCTGACGGCGACGACCCGCTGACCTTTCAGGTCGAGGGTGCCGGAGGGTTCAAAGCCGTCTGCAATGGCGAGGCCACGTCGCTGGAGTCGTTTACGGAGCCCGCTATGCGCCTCTTCGCCGGCCAACTGGTGGTTGTCCTGCAGGCCGGTCGGGAGAAAGGTCCCCTCACACTAACCGTCCACGACAAGAAACTGAACATCGACAAACAGATAACCCTACAAGTCAGATAACAAACCCCACAAATATTCTAAACAATGGCTAACAAGATTGTCACATTCGGCGAACTGCTGCTCCGCTTTTCCAAACCCGGACAGCTGCGCCTCACACAGGGAGACCTGTTTACCAGCAAGTACGGTGGCAGCGAGGCGAACGTCGCCGTGTCACTGGCCACACTGGGCGACAACGTCACTTACATCACCCGACTGCCCGACACCCCCGTAGGACGTGCCGGTGCCATGAGCCTCGCCCAACTGGGCGTGGACACCTCACAGGTCGTCTATGGCGGACAGCGCATCGGCACCTACTACTTCGAACCCGCTGCCGGCATGCGCCCTGCCAAGGTCATCTACGACCGTTCCGGCTCGGCCTACTACGACCTGAAGCCGGGGATGATACCCTGGCGCGAGGTGCTGAAGGACTGCACCTTCTTCCACGTCTCGGGCATCACGGCAGCCATCTCGCCACAGGCCGCCGAGGCCACCTTCGAGGCCCTTGACATTGCCGACGAGATGGGCATCACCGTCTGTTTCGACATCAACTACCGCAAGAACCTGTGGAAATACCCGGGTGCTGAACCCCGCCAGACGCTGAGCAGCATGCTGGCCCGCTGCGACATGATGTTCGGCGACGCCATCGAGTTTGACTGGCTGACGCAGCACCCGCAGCCCCCCTTCACGGCCACCGACTCCCACTTCGAGATGCAGATGAAGGAGTATGGCGAGTGGTTCGACGAACTGCATGCCGCCTATCCGCGCGTCAAGCACTGGATGATGGGTATGCGCAACATCGTCAGTTCCAGTCACCACACCCTCACCGCCCTGCTCTGGACCGAGGGACAGCTGCTGCAGGCCCCCATCATCGACATTCCCGACGTGGTCGATCCCGTCGGTGTGGGCGACGCCTTTGTCGGCGGATGGCTCCACGCCATCAGCATCTTCCCCGACGACCGGCAGCGCCAGCTGAACTACTCGCTGGCAGCAGCAGCACTGAAGAACACCGTTCCCGGCGACTTCAACCTGTCGTCGCACGAAGAGGTGATGGACGTCATGGAACAGCGCCACACGACGGCGACGCTCTATAAGAATTACGAATAACACCTCCGAACAAGATAAACAGAAAAAAAGCGAGGCCCGAGAGCCCCGCTTTTATAGTGTGTGTATGTGGTAAACAGTTAGCTGTTTACAACAGGTTCATCGTATCGGTAGCAATCATCAGCTCCTCGTCGGTGGGGATGACGACGACCTTGACCTTCGAGTCATCGGCAGAGATGATGCACTCCTCGCCACGCTTGGTGTTCTTGGAGGCGTCGAACTTCACGCCCAGGAACTCCAGACCCTTGCAGACCTCTTCACGCATGGAGAGCTGGTTCTCACCGACACCGGCCGTGAAGACGATGACATCCACGCCACCCATGGCAGCAGCATAGGCACCGATATACTTCTTGATACGGTAGAAATACATGTCCTGAGCCAACTGGGCACGCTTGTCACCAGCCTTGGCAGCACTCTCCACGTCGCGCATATCGCTGGAGCCACCAGTGATACCGGCCACACCGCTCTTCTTGTTCAGCAGGTTCGACATGCCGTCGGCATCCAGACCCAGCTTCTTCTCGAGGAACGTCACGGCACCGCCGTCGATATCGCCGGAACGGGTACCCATGACGAGACCCTCCAAAGGCGTGAGACCCATCGAGGTATCGACGCACTTACCATCGACAACAGCAGCGATAGAACCACCATTACCCACGTGACAGGTGATGACCTTCGTACCTTCGGCTTTCATGCCAAGGAACTCCAGGGCACGGGCAGACACATAGCGGTGAGAGGTGCCGTGGAAACCATAGCGGCGCACGCCGTACTTCTCATAGAGCTCGTAGGGGATGGCATACATATAGGCCTTGGCAGGCATGGTCTGATGGAAAGCGGTATCGAAAACGCCCACCTGGGGCAGTCCCGGCATCAGTTCCTTCACGGCGTTGACACCCTTCAGGTTGGCGGGGTTGTGCAGGGGAGCCAGGTCAGAGCACTCCTCAAAGGCCTTCAGCACCTCATCGGTCAGCACCACCGACTTGTTGAACTTCTCACCGCCATGCACCATACGGTGACCCACGGCGTCAATCTCGTCAAGCGACTTGATGACACCAATCTCGGGGTCCGTCAGCAGCGAGAAAATGAACTTCACACCTTCGGTATGCTCGGGGATGTCGTGCATAATCTGCTTCTTCTCACCATTGGCCAGTTTGACCTTTACAAAGGCACCGTCCAAGCCTACGCGCTCAGCACCACCACTGGTCATCACGCTCTTATCGTCCATATTGTACAGGGCGTACTTGATAGACGACGAACCGCAATTCAATACTAATATTTTCATTTTAATGTTTAATCTTTAATGTTTAATTTACTTCTTAGCGTCCATAGCCTGGCAAGCGGTGATGGCAATCATGTAGTAGATGTCATCGACCGAGCAGCCACGAGAGAGGTCGTTCACGGGACGCGCAATACCCTGGAGAATCGGGCCGATGGCGATGGCATCGCCCAGGCGCTGTACCATCTTATAGCCGATGTTACCCACTTCGAGGTTGGGGAATACCAGGACGTTGGCCTTGCCGGCAATGTCAGAACCGGGAGCCTTCTTGGCACCAACGCTGGGCACGAGGGCGGCATCAGCCTGCAACTCACCGTCAATCTTCAGGTCGGGAGCCATCTCCTTGGCCAACTTGGTAGCCTCAATGACCTTGTCGCAAACCTCATGCTTGGCAGAGCCCTTCGTCGAGAAGCTCAGCATAGCCACGCGGGGATCAGCAAAACCAGCCACTGACTTGGCTGTCTGGGCGGTACATACGGCAATCTGAGAGAGCTGGGAAGCATCAGGCATCGGCGTGACAGCCACGTCACCAACGACGAGGACGCCATCCTCACCATACTGCTTCTGCTTCGAGATGAGCAGCAGACCACCGCTGACACAGGTGATGCCCGGCTGGCACTTGATGATCTGCAGGGCAGGACGCAGCGTGTCGCCAGTCGTTGACAGGGCACCACTGATCTGACCGTCAGCACCCTCGGTCTTGATGATCATACAACCCAGATAGAGGGGGTTCTTCACCAACTTGCGGGCCTCCTCGATGGTCATACCCTTCGACTTGCGAATCTCAGCCAACTTCTCAGCCAGTTCCTCACTCTTGTCATAGTTCTCGGGGTCGATGAGGGTAGCCTTGCCGATGTGGGTCAGTCCCTTCTCCTTGGCCAGGGCTTCCACCTTGGCGGGGTTACCGATGAGAATGATGTCTGCGAGGTCGTCAGCCAAAGCCTTGTCGGCTGCACACAGGGTACGCTCCTCCTCAGCCTCGGGGAGCACGATGCGCTGCTTGTTACTCTGAGCACGCGCTACGATTTTGCTTAATAAATCCATAGTTTGTTTGTATTGAATGAATTGAATATTTTTTTCTTGTCTGCAAAGTTACGAATTAATTGTCAATTATCAATGAGCAATTATCAATTTTTAAATGTTGACGTTTACGTGAGTTCTTGCGTCAGAATGCTCTCCAGATTCTCTGCCGACAGGCGCAACTGGAATTTGCTGCGGATAGCCACTGAGATGCCGCCAGTCTCCTCGCTGACCACGATGGCGATGCAGTCGCTCTCGTGGGTGATGCCCAATGCGGCACGATGGCGCAGACCCAGTTCCTTGGGAATGTCCAGGTCGTGGCTGACAGGAAGGATGCAACTGGCCGCACAGATGCGGTGGTCGGCAATGACCATGGCACCATCGTGCAGGGGAGAGTTCTTGAAGAAGATATTCTCTATCAACTGCTGGTTGATGGAGGCATCGATGCGCTCTCCCGTGGCAATGATATCGTCGAGCGGCGTGGCGCGCTGCATGACGATGAGGGCGCCAATCTTCTTGCGACTCATATTCATGCAGGCCATGACGATGGGCATGATGTCCTGTTTCAACTGCTCCGGTGTCTGCTTGTCGTTGGAGAACAGGCGGCGCAGACTTCTGAACCGCTGGTGGGCACCGATATTGTAGAGGAACTTGCGGATGTCATCCTGAAAGAGGATGATAAGCGTGATGACTCCCACCGATACCAACTTGTCCATGATACTGCCAAGCAGTTTCATCTCCAGGACCTGTGAGACGAGGAGCCACAACACGACGAACACCAAGATACCCATGAAGACGTTCAGCGAGCGCGACTCCTTCATCAGCCGGTAGATGTAGAACAACATCATCGCCACCAGGACGATATCTACAATATCCTTGATTCCGAATTCAAAAAACACCTTGTATATTTACTATTTGACAATTTACTATTTGACGATTTCTTGTTGGCGACATGTTGCGGCATACATCTTCACCACCTCTACGGCCTCCCTCACGTCATGGACGCGCAGGATGTCGGCACCCTTCATCAGCGAGAGGGTGTTAAGCATCGTCGTGCCGTTCAGCGACTCCTCGGGCGTTGTACCCAGCAACCGGTAGATCATCGACTTGCGGGAGATGCCGACAAGTATGGGAAGCCTCAGCATCTGCATACGCTCCAACTCGTTCATCACCTGATAGTTCTCATCGATGGTCTTCCCAAAGCCGAAGCCCGGGTCCACCACGATATCTTTCTGACCGATGGAGCGCAACAGGTCCACGGCCTCGGCACAGTCCTTCAGGATGTCATACATCGTGCTCTTGCTCGACATATAAATATAAGGTACACGAAGACGGCTGACCATGCGGAACATATCGAATTGACAATTGACTGTTGACAATTGACCATTGGCCGTATTCCCGACGTCGTTGATGATGTCGGCACCGAACTCCTCAACAGCCATGCGAGCCACATCGGGACGGTAGGTATCAACAGAAACGACGGCATCGGGGGCTTCGCGCCTGACAACACGCAATGCCCGGCGCAACCGTTCCGCTTCCTCGGCCTCCGTGGCTGGTAGGCTATCTGGACGTGTAGAACAGGCCCCCACATCGATGATGGCGGCCCCCTCGTCCAGAATCTGGTGTGTACGCTCGGCTATCTCGCGTTCCGTCTGTGTCCTACTGCCAGCATAAAACGAGTCGGGTGTGGCATTCAGGATGCCCATCACCTGTGGCGTCGCAAGGTCCAGCAACCGTCCGTTACAATTGAGCGTGTAATCCATAATCGCCCACAAAGATACGAAGAAAATATGAATAATGAATGAAGAATTAAGAATTATTTTATACCTTTGCACGCAAATCAACAAAACCCATGGACACCAAAGACTCGACAAATAGTCGCTCAGACCTTCAGGTCAAAGAACTCTATAAGCTGTATCAGCAGCATCCCGTGATTACCACCGACTCACGCAACTGTCCGGAAGGCAGCATCTTCCTGGCCTTGAAAGGTGAGTCATTCAACGGAAACCAGTTTGCCCTTCAGGCGCTTGAGAAAGGATGCTCCTATGCCATCGTGGATGAAGAGGTTGAGGAGTCATCCGCTCACCCCTCCCCTCTCGCCAATCGCCTCATCAAAGTAGATAACTGTCTCCAGACTTTCAAGGACTTGGCACGTGAGCACCGTCGCCAGTTCGACATCCCCGTGGTAGGCATCACCGGCACCAATGGCAAGACCACCACCAAGGAACTCATCCGCGCTGTACTGGCAGCGTGCTACAACGTGATGGCCACCGAAGGCAATTTCAACAATGATGTGGGTGTACCCAAAACGCTGTTTCGTTTGGACGACATGACGGAGATAGCCGTCATAGAAATGGGAGCCTCCCACCCCGGCGACATCAAGACACTGGTGGAGACTGCCGAACCCACCTGCGGCCTCATCACCAATGTGGGACGCGCCCACCTGCAGGGCTTCGGCTCCTTCGAAGGCGTGTGCAAGACGAAGGGCGAGCTCTACGACTACCTGCTGGCACACGACTGTCCCCTCTTCGTCAATCGCGACAACGAGCACCTCATGCAGATGATAAATAGTAAATTGTCAAATAGTACATTTCCTGACATCTACTACTACGGTCAGAGCGACAACGAGGACATCCTGATTCGCGGCGAGGTCGTCTCGTGTGCTCCCTTCTTGAAGTTCCGCTGGCGCGAACAGGATGCAGATGCCGGCTACACGTCAGAATGGATGGAGGTGCAGACACACCTGATTGGTGCCTACAACCTGGACAACATGCTGGCAGCCATCACGATAGGCTATGTCAACAACATCCCCTTCGAGCAAATCAACCAGGCCCTCGAAAACTACGTTCCCAACAACAACCGCTCACAGATGACAGAGACGGAGAAGAACCACCTCATCGTCGATGCCTATAACGCCAATCCCACCTCCATGGCTGCCGCCATCGACAACTTCAAGCGCATGGAGGTATCACCCAAGATGGCCATCCTGGGGATGATGGGCGAGCTGGGTGACGTATCGCAAGAGGAGCACCGGAAAGTGGTCGCCCTCCTTCAGGAAGCCCACTTCGACGAGGTATGGCTTGTCGGCTCAGAGTTCCAGAAAGCTACCAGTCCCTTCCGTACCTTCTCCAACGTCGAAGAGGTGAAAGCTGCTATCGCCCAGGAACAGCCCCAGAATCGCTATATCCTCATCAAAGGCTCCAACAGCACCAAGCTCTACGAGTTGCCTTCTCTGCTATGACCCTTTTGTCATTCGTGGTTTGCCACGAACGTCGTTCCCTATCATCATGACGGCCTATGTCTCATAGCATGCAGCGCAGAAGCCCAGGAAACAACTACAGAAACCCCGGGCTTTACCATATCACCATCAATGTCCACGACAGGAGATGCCAGTCGTTAGGCAGAATCATCGGAGACGTACAATATCCTGACGGCCATCCCAACGCCCCCGCGGTAGAACTCACCGCTATCGGAAAGATGGTGGAGTACGAACTCCTGCACAGCATAACCCAGCATTATCCCGTCATTGAGATCCAGGACTATGTCGTGATGCCGGAACATATGCACTTCATCATCCATGTCAAAAACAGCCTCATCAGCAAGAACGGCAGACAGACCCACCTCGGACAAGTAATCGCAGGCTTCAAAGAAGGCTGCAACCGCCGCTACTGGCAAATCATCGGACAACAAGTCGTTGCGGCAAAACCGCAACCGACAACAAGCGCTCCAGCCCCAGCCGCCTCTGTTCCTGCCACCTCTGCTCCGGGCCCTGCTGCCGCTTCTCCGGGCCCTACTGCTGCCGCTTCTTCCGCTTCAGTTGTAGCTGGTGGTTTTGCCACCAGTGCGCCAGTGCCTGGCGCAAACAGTAAGCTGCGCTTTTCCTCCGACCGCAGGCCTCTTTTTGCTGCTGGATACGTGGACGTCATTCCCCTCAAGCCAGGGCAGCTGGAGACCCAGCGCGCCTACATCCACGCAAACCCACGAAACCGCTTGCTCCGCACCAACAACCCCAGCACCCTCAAACCGCAGCGCCATAGCATCGACACCTTAGTCACCCCCAAAGCCCTTCATGGTTACCTGATCCGCGAACATGCCATATCTGCCTATGACGCCCAGACATGGCAGGCCATCGCCGAAAAACTGCTGACCAGCGATCACCACATCAACAACCACAACAACGACCACCACATCAACCACAACAGCGACCGTCACATTGTCTGCGACAGCTACGGTGACCGCGAGTTATCAGAACGTCCGTTGCTCCCCGTCGTCTGCCATCGGAAAGACCAATCACTTTTTGTCCAGCAGAAGCAAGCCTGCCTCACCGCGGCCGCCAATGGTACTGTACTGGTGTCGGCACGCATCGCCAAAGGCGAGCAAGCCATCATCGACGAAGCCATTGCACAAGGACATCCCGTCATCCTGATAACGGACAACGGCTTTCCGGAAATCTACCATCCCTCCGAGAAGCGCCTGCAGCTATGCACGGCCCACCGTCTGCTGCTGCTTACACCTTGGACATACCAATACCGTCCCACACATGAAGACATCACCGTTGCCCAGTGTAAAACCATGAACTGCCTGGCACAAGCCATCTGCCGTACCAAAGACGACTGGTGGAAAAAGGGCGACACCCCATAGTTCATGAGGCAGCCTTTCAAGCAGCATACTGCGCCGCCCTTAGGCCTTCCCATCGCTCCACAGTTCTTGGAGCACGCTGAGACTCTTGAGTTCCGGGAACTGGGGGATGTGTAGGCGATAGTAGCGGAGGAGGACGTCAACGATGCGGTTGCGATCGGCGTGGCTGAGGCGATAGAGATGCATGGTCGGGAAGTCCATGCGCATCAGCGTATGGATGCGGCGTGCGTCATCGGGTTGCAGGAAGTCGCGATGGGTAGGTACTTGCAGCGAAAAGGAGGCTGCCCGCAAGTCAAAGACGCAGCCATCCACATAGTCATCGAGATTCGGATAGAAACCCAGGAAACGGCTCATCCTCATCAGGAAGGTGAGGTGGAAATTGGCATAGCCACTCTCTGCCACGTCCAACCACTGCATGGAGTCGCACAGATAGGCAAACAACGGTTCGTTCTGCTGTTCTGAGCGCAGGGCATGATAGAGAAACTCGGCGATAAAGAGCGAGAGCGCCAGTTTCTCCGGCGAGAAAGGAATGGAGGCGTAGGCCGACAGCAGACGGGCGTCCTTCAGCTTCTGGAGTTGTACGCGCTGGCGGATGTCACACTCCACCTCCAACAGGTTCATGGGTTGGAAGTACTGTTTCTTCAGCCGTCCTTTGGGAGTCTTGGGAATGGGGACGGCAAACGACAGCCTACCCGCCTGTCGGGTAAACAGTTCCACGATCATCCGAGACTCGCCAAACTTGAACGCGTGCAATACGATGGCCTCTGTTTTCACTAACATGGCGACAAAAATACAAAATAATCAGGAGAAAACACATTTTTCTCAAAGAATATTTTGCCAAACAAAAAAAAAGCAGTACCTTTGCACCCGCTTTTGACCAATCGGCAATCAATCGTAAATTGTAAATGGTCAAATAGTAAATGGATACGGTCCCTTCGTCTATCGGTTAGGACGAGAGATTTTCATTCTCTAAAGAGGAGTTCGACTCTCCTAGGGACTACCATTAAATCCGTCATCTGCACAGCCAAGTGCTACTGGAAACGGGAAGGGTGGCGGAAGGTTTCCGCAAGGGAATCTGCCCAGGGCAGCCGGCAGGCGTAAGACCCACAAGCTTTATTTACATTAAACATTAAAACATTAAAAATTAAAATGGCAAATCACAAGTCATCCCTGAAGAGAATTCGTCAGGACAAGAAAAAGGCACTGCATAACCACTATTATGCAAAGACCATGCGCAACGCCGTTCGCAAGCTGCGCGCAATGACCAACAAGGACGAGGCTACCGCCCTCTATCCCAAAGTACAGAAGATGCTCGACAAGCTGGCAAAGACCCACATCATCCACAAGAACAAGGCTGCCAACCTGAAGTCAAGCCTCTGCAACCACATCAACAAGTTGTAATCATTAACAACTAACTATAAAAGACTGCAATTCTTAACAATTTGCAGTCTTTTTTCTGTTCAAAAATTCGTTATTCTGAGTTTTTCTTCGTACCTTTGCACACTATTAAGGACTATTATCAAAAATGGCAGAAGAACTGAATAAAGAAAGCAATTATTCCGCGAGTAACATCCAGGTTCTCGAGGGATTGGAAGCCGTGCGCAAGCGCCCCGCTATGTACATCGGCGACATTAGTGAGAAAGGACTGCACCATCTCGTCAACGAGACCGTCGATAACTCCATCGACGAGGCCATGGCGGGCTACTGCACACATATTGAAGTCACCATCAACGAAGACGGTTCCATCACCGTCCAGGATAACGGCCGCGGTATTCCCGTCGATGAGCACGAGAAGATGCACAAGTCGGCCTTGGAGGTCGTCATGACCGTGCTGCATGCCGGTGGTAAGTTCGACAAAGGCTCCTATAAGGTCTCTGGCGGTCTGCACGGTGTAGGTGTCAGCTGCGTCAACGCGCTGTCCACCCACATGCTGTCGCAGGTATTCCGCAACGGCCACATCTACCAGCAGGAATACGAGAAGGGCAAGCCCCTCTACGACGTGAAGATTGTCGGCGACACCGACCAGACCGGTACGCGCCAGCAGTTCTGGCCCGACGGCAGCATCTTCACCACCACGGAATACAAATACGACATCATCGCCAAGCGCATGCGCGAATTGGCCTACCTGAATGCCGGCATCACCATCACGCTGAAGGACATGCGTCCCGACGAGGACGGCAACCTCAAGGAAGAGGTGTTCCACGCCAAGGAAGGTCTGAAGGAGTTTGTGCGCTACGTGGATCGTCACCGCACCCACCTCTTCGACGACGTCATCTATCTGAAGACCGAGAAGCAGGGTGTGCCCATCGAGGTGGCTGTGATGTATAACACCGACTATAGCGAGAACATCCACTCGTACGTCAACAACATCAACACCATCGAGGGTGGTACCCACCTGCAGGGCTTCCGTATGGCACTGACCCGTACGCTGAAGAAGTATGCCGACGAGGATCCCAATATCTCCAAGCAGATTGAGAAGGCTAAGATTGAGTTGGCCGGTGATGACTTCCGCGAGGGTCTTACCGCTGTCATCAGCATCAAGGTCGCCGAGCCCCAGTTCGAGGGTCAAACCAAGACCAAGTTGGGCAACAGCGAGGTTGCCGGTGCTGTCCAGCAGGCCGTCGGTGAGGCACTCACCAACTATCTGGAGGAGCATCCCAAGGAGGCTAAGCAGATTTGCGAGAAGGTGGTGCTTGCCGCTACCGCACGTATCGCTGCCCGCAAGGCCCGCGAGAGTGTACAGCGCAAGAACCCCATGACGGGTGGTGGTCTGCCCGGCAAACTGGCCGACTGCTCTGAAAAGGACCCCAAGGTCTGTGAGATCTTCCTCGTCGAGGGTGACTCCGCAGGTGGTTCTGCCAAGCAGGGCCGCGACCGTCACTTCCAGGCTATCCTGCCCTTGCGCGGTAAGATCCTGAACGTCGAGAAGGTTCAGTGGCACCGCGTCTTCGAGGCCGAGTCGGTGATGAACATCATCCAGTCCATCGGTGTACGCTTCGGCGTTGATGGCGAGGGTGACCGTGAGGCCAACATCGACAAGTTGCGCTACGACAAGATCATCATCATGACCGATGCCGACGTCGATGGTTCTCACATCGACACACTGATCATGACCCTCTTCTACCGCTTCATGCCGCAGGTCATCCAGGGTGGCCACCTCTATATCGCCACGCCGCCGCTCTACAAATGCACGTTCAAGAAGTACTCTGAATACTGCTATACCGAGCAGCAGCGTCAGGCCTTCATCGACAAGTACGTGGCCGGTGACGAGAACGCCACCGCCCTGCATACCCAGCGCTACAAAGGTTTGGGTGAGATGAACCCCGAACAGCTCTGGGAGACCACCATGAATCCCGAGAACCGCTTATTGAAACAGGTCACCATCGAGAATGCTGCCGAGGCTGACGAGATCTTCTCCATGCTGATGGGTGACGACGTAGAGCCGCGCCGCCAATTCATTGAGAAGAACGCCACCTACGCCAACATTGATGCCTAACCTGATGTTTCTAATCTGATACCTATGGATAATTCTCAAATACAGGACATCTATCTCAAAGACGTCATGGAGTGGAATCAAGTAGATTTCTTGGAAGACGGTCTGATCCTGTTGGACCGTTTTTCAAGACACTCCGTAGAAAGCCGGCCGTGGCGCATGAATTTCATCCTGATGGCACTGTGTCGCAAGGGCAAGGCCAAATACACCCTTGACACCATGGAGCAGAGCATCCACCCTGGCGACCTGCTCTTCATCTCCGAGCGCCACGTCATCAGCAACTACATCGCCTCGCCCGACTTCGAGTGTCTGTGCATCATGGTCAGCAGCGAGTTCTACCACAGTTTTGTGCAGACTCCCAAGAATGTGTCGTCACTGCTGCTGTTCTCCATGAACTATCCCGTCGTGTCGCTGACCAGCCGGGAGATACAGACCTACACCAACTACTTCGACTGCATCCGCGAGAAGATGAACGATGTCAGCCACCACTTCCGCGTGGACCTCGTCAAAGCCCTGCTGCTGGCCATGTTCTACGACATGAGCAATGTCATCAGGCGCCTGGAGAAGAACGACCAGAAGACACGCACCCGCGCCGAGGCCATCTTCACCAACTTCATCGGACTGTTGGAGGCCAACTACCGTTCCGAGCGTCGTGTCAGCTGGTATGCCAACCAGTTGTGCATCACACCGAAGTATCTCTCAGAAGTCATCAAGACGGTGAGCAAGCGCACACCGAACGAATGGATAGACAGCTACGTGGTTCTGGAAATCCGCGTACTGCTGAAGAACTCCACGAAGTCCATCAAGGACATTGCCGAGGCCATGAACTTCCCCAACCAGTCGTTCTTGGGCAAGTACTTCAAGGAACACGTCGGCATCAGTCCTTCGGCGTTTCGAAAAGGTTAGCAACCTCACAAAGTTCCTCATACCACGCCGCTCCGAAACGGCGGATGAGGGGTTCTTTCAAGAACTGATAGACGGGAAGGCCCAGCGCCTTCCCTTTTTTGACGGCGTCACGGCAGACCTCCCAACGATGGTAGTTCAGGCCTACCAGTCCTCCCGAGAAACGTTTCTCGCGGATGGGATAGAGCGCACAACTGATGGGCTTGCAGAAACCGGTCTGCCCGTTGCGGAAGGCTCGTTCCAAAGCACACAGACAATTGTCGCCCTCGTAGCAGGTAAAGACACAGTCCTTGCCACGGACGATGCTCGTCACCAATTCGCCGTCCTTGTCGGTATAGGCCACGCCCTGACGGTCGATGACGCTCTGTGCCGAGGCACTGAGATCTCCCCACACCGTATCGAGGGCATCCTCTATACCAGCGATTTCCTCCATGGTCACTGGAGCCCCGGCATCACCTTCTATACAGCAGATGCCCTTACACTTCTCGTAGTCACAACAAAAGTACTCAGTCAGAATCTCGGAGGAGATTAGCACGCCGCCGACTTCCAGAATAGGAGGTATTTCGTTTACCATTGTATAGGTGTTAGTCCGTTTCCTTGCAAATATTGATTACACCGCGAGAACTGGTGCTGTCCGAACCATCCGCCACGGTTCGCGGAGAGTGGCGACGGATGGACTGACTCCAAGACCAGGTTACGCTGCTTGTCAATCATATAGGCCTTCGAGCGGGCATAGCCGCCCCACAGCATATAGACGATATGTTCGCGCGAGGCCGCCAAGGCACGGATGGCGGCATCGGTAAAGTACTGCCAACCCAGCGCAGCATGGCTGTTGGCCATGTGGGCACGGACGGTCAGCGTGGCGTTGAGCAGTAAGACACCCTGCTCAGCCCACCTTGTCAGATTGCCCGACGTCGGAATGGGTGTCCCCAGGTCCTGCTGAATCTCCTTGAAGATGTTCTGCAGCGACGGCGGAAACGGCACCCCGTCCTGTACCGAGAAACTGAGACCGTGGGCCTGACCGGGCTCATGGTAGGGATCCTGACCGATGATGACCACCTTGACCTGATTGAAGGGACACAGGTTGAAGGCGTTGAAGATCCACTTCCCCGGGGGATAGCACGTCGTGGTCTGGTATTCCTGGCGGACGGCAGCCGTCAACTGCTCGAAATAGGGCTTGTCACACTCCCCCTGCAGCTGTTCCTTCCAGGACTCTTCTATCTGAATATTCATATCCTTTTCGCTTTTGCTTGCAAAATTACGATATTTTTTGTAATTTTGCAAGCAAACCAAACGCATAATGGAAACTATCAACGACTTATTCTCGCTGCTCAGCTCCTTCCTGTGGGGCTGGCCGATGATTATCCTGCTCTTGGGCACCCATGTCTTCCTCACTTTCCGGCTGAAGATTCCCCAGCGGAAACTGCTGACAGGCATCCGCCTGTCGGTACGCAAGGACGCCTCGTCGGAAGGCGACGTCAGCCAGTTTGGTGCCTTGGCGACAGCCCTGGCGGCCACCATCGGCACCGGTAACATCGTCGGCGTCGCCACGGCAGTAGCACTGGGCGGTCCGGGAGCAGTCCTCTGGTGCTGGCTGACGGGTATCTTCGGCATGGCCACGAAATATGCCGAGGGACTGCTGGCTGTCAAGTACCGTGTCAAGTCTGACGACGGCCACCTCTATGGCGGTCCCATGTATGCTTTGGAACGCGGGTTGGGTCTGCGGTGGCTGGGCCTTGTCTTTGCCATCTTCACGGCATTGGCCTCCTTTGGCATCGGCTGTACGGTACAAGCCAACTCCATCGCCCTGCTGACCAACGAGACCTTTGGCGTCCCGACCTGGATCATCGGTTTGCTGGTGTGCATGCTCACAGCCGCCGTCATCCTGGGGGGTGTCAAGGCCATTGCCCGGGTGTGTACCTACCTGGTACCCTTCATGGCCATGCTGTATATCCTGGGCTGTGTCGTCATCCTCTGCATGAACAGTGCCTACGTATGGCCCGCCATCCAGCTCATCGTCCATGCCGCCTTCAATCCCGGGGCAGCAGGGGGCGGTTTCGTAGGGGCCACGGTGATGATGGCCGCCCGTTATGGTATAGCCCGCGGACTGTTCAGCAACGAGAGTGGTATGGGTTCGGCACCCATCGTTGCTGCCGCCGCCAAGACGCGCAATCCCGTCCGCCAGGCGCTGGTCAGCTCTACAGGCACCTTCTGGGATACCGTCATCATCTGTGCCATGACGGGTATCGTTCTGGTAAGCAGCATCCTCGCCTATCCCGACATCACCTATTCCGATGGTGCCGCCCTCACCAAGGTGGCCTTCTCCAAGATTCCCTATATCGGTGCCCCGCTGCTCACCTTCGGCATCCTGACCTTTGCCTTCAGCACCATCCTGGGATGGAGCTACTATGGTGAGAGTGCCGTCAACTACATCGAGGGACGCCGCAAGAACCGCTTCTACCGCATCCTCTATATCGTCATGCTGTTCTTCGGCAGCATCATCAATCTCGACATCATCTGGAACATCGCCGACTGCATGAACGCCCTCATGGCCATCCCTAACCTCGTAGCCCTGCTCCTACTCAGCGGAGTAGCCGCCCGAGAGACCAACAAATATCTCTGGGGCGGCCACTTGGACGATGAGATGGAAGAGGGGTAACCTTTATTATTATAGCCAGACAGCTGACAGCCTACGGACATAGGATAGCGGAGATAAACCTCGGCCTCGTCATACACCATGCGTGTTTGGTTGTCATGGAAGGCCGCAAGCAGTAGGCTGTCGCCCTGTAGGCGAAAGTCCGTACGGGCACCTCGAATGCTGCTCATCATATGAACATCCGTAGAGTCACGCCACAGAAAGTAGCATATCTTGTAATCTCCGTCCTGATACTCCATGTTACTAAAGTCCCACAACCGGACGGAATCATTCTTCGGTAGAGATGAATAGCTAACCTGCTGTTTGACAACCTTGTCTATGTGGGAATCCTGCCTGTCAACCTTCTGTCGTCCAGCTTGACCGGCATGAGCCATCAGTATAACTGATACCAGCAGCAGTAGCTGAGTTATGATATGTCGCTTCGTCATTATTGTAATTGGTTTAAACTTAGTCCAATCCTGGGCTTATCACAATATTTCTATTTCTGAGACTTTTTCCATTGCTTGTATTCTTCTTTAGTACAAAGGAAGGATTCCTTGAAATAAATATTCGATATTTTATTCTTAATTAATGCATTCTTTAATTCTTCTGTGACGATATAACACCAAAGCGAATCGGGAACTGTAAATAGAGGTGTCATATCTTCCTTTTCTTCATAAAAATACGGTTCTTCATCATACGAAGCCTTCTCATCATTTAGACACTGATATACCTCTAAATTATATATAGCGTAATACTTTTCTTCTACTCCCCAAATATGAATAGGATAGCATTTTTCTGACATATCTATGAACTGTGATAATACGTCTATGAACTTTTGGGAGAAAAAATACTGTCCACATTCATAAAGCCGAATGATGTCATAAAACATTTTCCCCGTTGCAACTTTGAATGTTACATCTTCTGGAAGTTTCTCACCATTGTATGGTACAAGATTATCCCTCAAAAGATGATAAGGAACGTCAGTTGTAATCTCCAATTGACTTCTTTTAAAATCATTGAACAAATCAAATACGGTTCTCACTTTTTATAATTTTTTCTTTTTTACTATAAATGCTAAACTCCTAAACTCCTGAATTTCCGAGGAGGTGTCAATGGTACCTGCCCTTCGTCAACTTATTCTTCTATCAAAGGATAGCCTCTTGATAGGTCGTTACTTTACCAGTACTTTGCGACCATTGATAATGTTCAAGCCTTTCTGCGGAGCCTTGATGCGTTGCCCCGCCATGTTGTAGATGACGGATTGGCTGTCAAAACTGGTTTGTCGGAGAACTGGAACCGCTGTTGGCTTACCCTCACTTATCTTCTTGAAGTCCTTCCACCCATCAGTCACCTTATATTTATCAAGAGTACCTACTGGAACATAAAGAGTCGCATTCTCATACACTTGGTAAGTGAATGTCCCATAGAGTTTTCCATTGAAAGCAAAAGGTTCCTCAAGGAGCGAAACTACAGAGACAATATTATCAAAACTACTAAATGCGCCATTCTCTATAGTCTCCACATGGGAACCAAATGTCAGATTCTTGAGTGCCAAATTGAAATTCATCCATCCGCTGGAAATAATAGGACAGTCAATACTCAAGTCTTCAATATGCGTGCAGTCCCAAAAAGCACTATTATCAATATTTGTCAACGTATATGGGATGGAAAGCGAAGTGAGACCGACACAACCAGAGAATGCACCATAACCAAGGGTCGTAACGCTTTCTGGAATAGTCAAAGAAACCAAGCTGGTGCAATACTCAAATGCTCTAGTCCCAATACTTTTGACACAATTGGGAATTGCTAATGAAGTTAGGCCCTCACACCATGTGAAAGCATACGCTCCAATAGCCGTCACATCATCTGGAATAACCGTTTCTTTGCAACCAGACAGCAAGGTATTGGATGCGGTCTCAATAATAGCGTTACAATGGTCTCGCGAGTCGAAGCAAGGATTACCCGATTCGACTTCTATAGTACTTAATCCTCTACATTTTTGAAAAGGATTTCCTGTAATACTTGTCACACTACTGGGTATGACTATAGACGTCAATGCCGTACATTCCGAGAATGCCGAACTTTCTATCGTTTTCACACTGCTCGGAATAGTGAAAGAGGTAAGACTGCCACAGGCCAAGAAAGAAGAGTTACCAATGGTTGTTACGCTACTGGGAATCGATATTGAGGACAAGGAACTACAGTTAGCAAACGTCGAATATTCTATCGTCGTTATACCATCGGGTAATTGAATGGAGGTTAAATGGTTACAGTCATAAAAAGCACTCTCTCCGATAGTTTTCAGACTATTGGGCACTATCACTTCCGTCAACCCATGGCAATATCGGAATGCACTCTGACCTATGGCAGTTACGCTATTGGGAATTCTTATTGTTGTCAGTTCATCACAACCGCTAAAAGCAGCCGTTCCAATGGTCGTTACATTACTGGGAATCGTGGTATTTTTGCAGCCGACTATCAGGGTATTCGTCTCTGTCTCAATAATGGCATTGCAATTATCCCTTGAATCATATTTCGAATTACCAGTTTCCACAGTAATGGAGGCGAGCCCTGGACATTGCGAAAATGCATCGTTTCCGATGGAGGTTACACCTTTGGGAATTGTTATCGCAGCAAGGGCAGAACAGGAGGAAAAAGCACTATTAGAGATAGTAACTACGCTAGTACCAATGACAACGGAGGACAAAGCAGAACAACCATAGAATGTATTCATCTCTATGGTCGTCAGACCCGTGCCAATAGAGACAGAGGTAAGACCCTTGCATCCTTGGAATGCATAAGAGCCCACCGTTATCACATTGTCAGAAATAGTGATAGCTGAGAGACCGATACAATCCTGGAACGCCTTTTTACCAATAGTTGTCAGACTGGCTGGGAAGGAAACAGCTGTAAGACTCTTGCATCCTAAGAATGCTTCTTCTCCAATATCTGTCAGAGCTGTGGGGAGTGTAATAGAGCTAAGTTTCTTGCAACCATAGAACGCCCGATAATTTATAGTGGTCAAGTTGCTGGAGAGCCTGATAGACTGAAGAGATGAACAATAATAGAATGTATTAAATATTGATAATCAACTACTTACATGTTAAACGGTAGAAAAGTGGATTGCTTGTTTTAGGATGTGGAGAAAATGGGGTAGATTTAACGTATTTAACTTTTGTTTAGGCTCCGCTTCATTGGTTCGTCTGGATATTACTATGATTTCCTCAGGATTTCCTCCTGCTGGTCAGTGAGGATGAATTCCAATGTCCTTTTGTCAACCATAACGATGATAATTGGGGTGCAAAGATACGAAGAAAAAAACGTAAAAAGCGATATTTTACATAATAACGCCACAATTTTAAAGGTGTAGTTTTGACATTTATCATTGAAAAGTGTAGTTTTTGGAGGCAAAAAGTTATTGAAAAGTGTAAAAAACTGCTGTAAGTGCTTTCAGTTCACTGTAAATCAAGCTCTATCTAAACGATGAGTGCTCACCCGATAGAGGTCAAGTCGGGAAAGGACTACACGGACATAGTGCGCTCAATAATCTCCTGAATAAACTCCGATTTCATATGATTATAGCAGTATTTATAGCATTCCTCAAAACAAACAAATTTCACCTAATAATATATAAAAGGTATAGACAAAGGGAACGATATCACATAATAATTCGTAAATTTGCACAGTCGAATTAGAACTAAGAGTGTGTCCGACATTCAACAGGACAAGTCGTGTGTATAAAATATCAAAATGATTTGAGTGCATAGACCTCAGTCAGAACGACAAATTAAATGAAAGTAACAACCGAAACAGAAAGATGAATACAATGAAACTCTGGAGAATCGCCTTCATGATGCTTGCTGCTTTCTCCCTCGCCTCTTGCAGCAGCAATGATAGTGAACAGGACAAGCCCTTTACTGTTTGTCCCGAGGAGCAGATTAAGTTCTTCGTCTGCGAAGCGAGTGGCGAGACAAGGGGCGCGACTGCCACCATTGACACCCTCTTCACCGAGGACGATATCGAGTGGTTCAACGTTAGCACCCGCGAGATCCGCTTCAAGAAGCAGGATGAGCAACTTTTCAATAAGCTGATGAAGAACTATCATAAAGAGGGACTGGAGTTCCGCCTTGGTGAGAACTTCTTGTTTGAGGTCAGCCGTTTCGTGTCCGATTTCGATAGCCGCATTTTCTACGATCTTGTTCTGCACTATTCTACGATTGGCGAGGACGAGGGCAATCCACGCTACTATCTGCACGACTGTTACCCAGCACAGTTCATTAACGACGAGCGCACGCAGGCCAACATCAAGAAGAATACCGTCCAATGGGAGACCTTCACGATGTATCTTGAGAGCAAAGGCAAGTTGAAGAAGTAAATGAACATGAAAACCCGAACCGTCATATCACTTTTGGTTGTCACCCTCGCATTCGCCTCTTGCGGAAGCGACGAACCAAGATATGCCGACCCGGAGGCGCACGAAAAGACCGTGAAGCTGAATGAGCAATACGGGCCGCTCATGGTCGGCACATGGCACTACGAGAACATCAGCGACACGCAGCGCTATTTCGAGCGCCTCACGTTCCAAGCCGATGGCACGCTGACAGGAATGCGCAAATGGCAAACCCGCAAGCTCGTCACCATCGACGGGGAGCAACGCTACACCGATTGGGAGAATGTGGAGCCTTTGGAAGGAACTTTCTCAGGTACATGGAAACTGAGTTACTACAGCCCGGAAGGGGAAAATGGCGAGAAGCGCAACTGCCTGTTGCTGAATGCCCACTATGAGGGTGCAAATAGTGGACACATGGCCTATTCCAATATCGCCACCTTCGACTACGCCGACGAAAGGACGCTTCGATTCGAAGGATTTTACTTCAAAGACAAGGATGGATGGATTACCTTCCTTCGTGGCGAGGCAGAACCGGGATTTTGAAAGAAACAACTAAGAGCGATCAAGGTTTTCTGACACAGAAACAAAGACAATTTCATTTTTCAACTTAACTTTTCACGTTGACATTCGCTTATATAGCAGATGACGCAAGAAGAGTTTGAACATATTGCCCCTGCGCTCCGTGAGTTGATGCTCTCGGTTGGACGCAGTTTCTTCGGTAATGACGATGATGCCGAGGACGTTGCACAGGAGGGTTTGGTGGCTCTTCTTAGGTTCATTGACAGGATGGAGTCTGGCGTCCGGCATGATGCTCTTGCCATTAGGGTGGCGAAGCATTGTTGTATGGATATGGTGAGGAAGCGAAAGTCCAGCCCCATTTTTGCCTTGCGAGCGTCCAAAGGTCGGGCGGTCTCAGGCAAGATGCATGGGGATGTTGCTCCGCCAGGCTGTGACACAGGCGCTTCGCCCCACGAGCATCTGGAGGCCAAGGAACTTTATGAGGCCGTCAATGAGGCCGTGAAGCATCTGAAGCCGAGTGAGCGACGCCTGTTTGAAATGAGGCAGATAGAAGGTCTTGAACTTGATGACATTGTGAAGCAGACCAATATAGCGAAGCCTTCGATAAAGAGCATCGTTTCTGCCGCGAGAAAGAAAGTATTTGCAGAAATTAAGGAAAGGTTAAGGACATGACGTATAACGAAACGGAAATATTGATTAAGAAGTATCTCAACGGTGAGACGACTGCCGAGGAGGAGAAACTGCTTGCCCGTGAGATTGCCCGTGAGGATGTTCCTGATGACTGGAAGGTTATTGCCGGGATGCTTGGCGAGTTGACCGTTGACGAGGCACTTTTCGACCAGATGATGGCAGAGCGCAAAACCAAACTACGTATTGTGAGGCTTTGGCCTTGGGTGGCTGCGGCCTGTGTTGCTGCCATACTTGTTGTCTTCATCGGGCCACCGAGGGAAGAAACCGTCAGCCAACCTCAAATTGCGAAGGTTGAATGCGAGTCACACTCCGACATCCAAGTGGAAGAAACTGAGATAAAGGCTGTGGAGGTTAAAGCAACTGAGCCAAAGGAGGAGGACACAGGCCAATCCGCTGTTAATCCGCAGCAGACCCGTAAGAAAAAGCATAAAGCGAGTGTTTCAAGGAGAATCGCAAAAGAAGATCAAGAGGCTCCAGCACTTCGACCTGTCGAAGAAAGAGATGTGATTCCTTACGAGGATCCGCAAATACAATTTGCAGAACAGGCAAGAACCTTGCGTGAAAGAGGCAATCGCGTCATTCTGCGAGTTTCAATGAACGGATAACTATAAATAATTATCAATTAAACGATTTATAAATCATGAAGAGAATAGGAACAATAATATTATCAGTCAGTCTGTCAGTATCTATTTCTGCACAGGACAGGACACCCATGGACAAAATTTGGGAAGACATCGAAAAGATCATATCAAACCGCCAAGATAGTAAAATGAAGATAAATCACGGCGACGGCCAACTGTTATACGTCCACAACGGCATAGTCGGAAAGGAATTCCTTTGTTCAACCGACTGCGAAGGCGTTACATCTTCTTTTGAAAATATGACACCTGAAGAAATCGAAGCGGCCAACGAAAAGAACCGCAAAGTCTTCGACGGCATCTTCGGTGCCATCCGACATCAGCTTGACTCATTGATGGAAATATCGGAAGAGAGTTATCACTTTGAGTCTCATAGTCATGGTACAGACACCATCACCTATTCGCTTTGCCTGAGGAACGGAGAATATTCTGTTGCGAGAATCAAGGCAAACGACGGCACCATGTTTTATCCCGGAGCACTCGAAACCGTGTTTTTCAACTATACGGCAAGTCCGAAGCCATGCGGTAAGCACATCAGAGGCTTTGGAACGTTAGGATACAACAAGAGACTCCCCTTGCCCGGCGGAAAGAGTTATTATTTTGACAAGCAGCCATATCTGGACAGAATCACACCCGTTCTCAAACGAAAGGACATCAAAGCGTGGAGTTTCAAGTGGGCGCAAAGCGATGACTATGACATAGATGTCCATCACGACAAGGAATTTGTTTCTGCTGAGAGACCCCATCAGCCTAAAAATGCCGGACAAGCCATAGGAACGATGTATTTTATTCCACGGGAAAAAACAGAACTGGCAGAAGAAATATTCACTGCCATCGACAGCATCACGCTCAACTATACCGAGGTTCACCCAGAGCAGATGTTCAGGTATTCTTATAATGTTAAAGAAGATATGATGCAATATACTAACAATATTATTGGACTTTTCGAAGGACATACCGGCAAAGGCCATGTTTCAACGCGCGTTCTTTTTGGCATCACGCCCAAGGGCTATTACGTGGCCATAGCCGATGCCGAGAACAATTTCTGTATTCCCAAGGAATGGCCATTGCTCAAAAGCTTCGTTGATGGCCACAAGAAATACATAAAATTCAAATGACAGATACCATCAGAAGTGATTAGATTGTCCATTTCCGGACACCATGAGTGTCCAGAAATGGACACTTTATTTTATGCCGTTGCTGATTATCAATGAGTTACGGGTTTGGCACGGATATTGTATTGTATATTGACAGATAATTATCGTAAATGATATGAGATACTTTAGACAGGCCCTCGCCCTGATACGCGAGGAACGACTTTTCTCCGGCATCTACATCGTGGGTACGGCGCTGGCCATTGCCTTTACGATGGTGATGGCCGTAGTGTATTACATCAAGTTGGCACCCATCTACCCCGAGCGCAACCGTGCGCGGACGGTGTACTTCCAAGGCATCGACATTAGTACAGATAATCGTGATAAGGTGGTATTCCCATTCGGCAGACGTGCCTTTGAGGAGTGGTTCCAGAGTAGTCCGAACATTGAGTACTGTGCGCCTACGTTGCTGGCGGCAGGAATGGGTAGGACGTATGGCGAATGCCGCAAGAGCGTGCGCACCGACAAGGGCGATATCCTCGACGTGACGATGAACCGCACCAATGCCGACTTCTTCGAGATTTATGAGTACGACTTCCTAGAAGGCAGGGCGTTGACGCCACAACAGGTGGAGAACAAGGAGAATGTATGCGTGGTGAGCGACGTTCTGGTCGAACGGTTGTTTGGGCGAGGCGCAGAAGCCGTAGGGCGTTTGGTACAGACGACTGAGGGCGACATGCGTGTGGTTGGCGTGATACGCAGCGGCAGTCAATTAGCGCCCGACAGCTATGCAGACATCATCCTGCCCTATACCATAGGGGAAGGCAATTACACGACGCCTTACGACGGTCCCTTTGCCGTCGTGGCCACCGTTCGCGACAATGAGCATCTTCAGGCACTGAATCAGGAACTGGACGATGTGTGGGCGCGCTTTCAGTCGTCGCAGCCCAATGACGCGCCAAATGTCTATTTCGGTGAGGGTGTGAAGGTGAAGATGATGCTGGCAAAGAATATGGAAACACATCCGATGCATGTGCTGCGCGTGGAGAACAACGAGGACGGGATTGACAAAGTGACCAACTGGCAGTTGGTGAAACACTATGTGGGTCTACTGTTCGTACTGCTCTTCGTGCCGGCGCTAAACCTCTGCGGCATTGTGGCGGGGCGCATGGAGCGGCGCAGTGCGGAGATGGCTGTGCGCAAAACCTTCGGTGCCCGCCGTACGACGCTGCTCAACCAAGTGATGATGGAGAATTTAGTGCTGACGGGCATTGGCGGCATTATCGGCCTTGCACTCTCGTGGGCGGCCATCTATGGCATGCGCACACAGATTCTCGACATGTTCTTCGACAACAGCACGCTCAGTACGGCTCCCATTGTAGAGGGTGAGATGCTCTTCGCCCCGACGCTGTTCATCGGTGCCTTTGCCGCCATTATGTTGCTCAACCTGTTAGCAGCCGTCATCCCTGCTTGGTGGAGCCTGAGAAAACCAATTGTTGAATCAATGATGGAAAAGCGATGAAACAGATACTGAACAACATTCTGAACGCCAACACCTGGCTGTTCCTCGAACTGGTTATTATCACCATAGCGGCATGGGTGGTTTTTGAACCAGCCATAGTGAACCTCTACTATCGTTATCTGCCATTAGGCTACGATGCAGACAGATTGCTCTATGTCGAATCGGAAAAGAACCCTTGGGACAATAAACCTGAAGAAGACGATAGCGGCTCCCCCTATGATAGGCTCGTAAAGCAGGAAAATCAGACGGCTCGGCAACTGAAGGCCATTGAAGGCGCTGCATCGGTCTACTCGGATGTCAGCAGCGCCTCAGACATCGGCCATTCCTGGTCTGTCTTTCGCAAGTGCTGCGTTGGGACCGACACGCTGGCACTGACCAACGTCAGCTTCGTGCCCGATGCTCAGTTCTTCGAGACCTACGGTCTGAAGCCTCTGCCGGGCAGTCCGAAGGCTGAAGAACTGTCGCACATCACGATGCAGGAGCAGAAGGTCGTACTCACCCGCTCTGGTGCAATGGCGCTGTTCGGCACGCCCGACGTGGTAGGCCGTCAGCTCACCATCAGCCCCAATCTGGTCGAAGAGATGGCTGTGGCAATGGGCAATAACACAGTGAACTTCGGCACGTTTTATGATGTGACGGTGGCCGGTGTCGTAGAGGATTTCCGCAAGTCATTGCCTGCAACGTTGCATGCCATCATCATCATGCCCCGAGAACATACCTTTAGTGGCCAACACATCATTCGCCTGAAACCTGGCATCAATGCCCATCGTTTCATAGAAGAACGAGGTCACGAAATCATGCAGGCAGGGAAGAGAAACTCCCAGCACATCAGCCGCATGATGACCTTCGACGACCACCTGCAACAGATGGAACTCGACACTGGTCGCACACAGGAGGTGAACCGCAAACTCATGCTCGCCCTGTTCTTCCTCGTCAACCTGATGTTGGCCGTCATTGGTACCGTGTGGCTACATGCCAAGCGTCGCACAGAGGAATGCGGTGTGCGCCGTGCATTCGGAGCCACCCGGTGGCGCGTATTCTTCGATTTCCTGTGGCGTAACGCTCTGTTGGCCACTGCCGCCGTCATCATCGGCTGTATCATCTACCTGAACTATGCTCACAGCGGAATCCAGGAATATGATGGTGGAGAATATTACGAAACGCTCTACACGATACAAGGTGCTATGTTATCCACCGATAAGACGTGGGTCGATTACTTCTGGCCCCACTTCTTCGTGGTCTCCGCCGTTGTGTACATTATTATATTATGTACTGTCCTCATCGGTACCGCCATCCCCGCAATGAAGATTATCGGGTCTAAGATTACCAATGCACTAAGAGATGAATGATATGAGATATTTCAGACAGGCCCTCGCCCTGATGCGCGAGGAGAAGCTCTACTCAGCAATGTATATCGCTGGTACGGCATTAGCCGTGGCCTTCGTGATGCTCATAGCCGAAGTGTATTACGTGAAGGTGGCCGACATCGCGCCCGAGGTGCACCGCAGCACGACGTACTATCTGGATGACATGACACTGCTGAACAACGAAGACTACATTGAGAACATTCATTATGAGACGTACCGCGACCTGTTCCAGAAGATGCAGACACCGGAGTGCATCGCGGCCGAGATGGAGATGTGGTCGAACACCCTGTTCGGCATCACACTGGCCGACAGCGTGCATGAGTATTCTGTGAAGGGCAAACTGACGGACACGGGGTTCTTCCGTCTCTACCAGTTTCACTTCATCGAGGGTGCGCCCTTCACGCAGGACGACTTCGACAATGGGCGAAATAACGTGGTCATCACGGAAGATTTACGCGACCATCTCTTCGGGCACGGGCAGAAAGGCGTGGGGCAGACACTGACCCTCGACGACCACACCTACCGGGTCTGTGGCGTGGTGGAGACCCCCAGCGTATTGACGGAGAAATGCGTAGCCGACATCTGGATGCCATGCACCATCGAGGACCCGCTGAGAGACCGGGGCGTTCATGGTATAGAAATGCCCATACGCCTCGCCTTCAGCGTGCCCGCCGACAAGCGCGATGCCTTCCTGCAAGAACTGAAAGACATAGAGGCACGCTACAACGCTCTGCATAAAGACGCCCCTGTTACCATAACCGACCGTCTGCAGTCGCACTACGAGCAAGTATGGCATGACATCGGCTATATCTTCAATGCCTTTGACGTAAGCCTCTTCTGGTACGTCGCCCCTGCCATCCTGCTTCTCCTCTTAGTGCCCGCCCTAAACCTCAGCGGTATGGTGGCCAGCCGCATGGAACGCCAACTGTCAGAAATGGCTATCCGCAAGGCTTTTGGAGCGAAGCGGAGGACGCTGCTCGGCGAGGTCATCATGGAAAATCTCGTACTAACCATCATCGGTGGCATCATCGGGCTGTGCCTCGCGTGGACGGCACTCTACGGCTGGCGCGACTGGGTCTTTTACGTCTTCTCCGAAAGTGACAACCTCTACGATACAGTGCCACTGCTGAAGGGCGAGATGTTCTTCGGCCCCGCCGTCTTCGCCATCGCCCTGCTCGTCTGCTGCGTGCTCAACGTCTTGGCGGCAACGCTCCCCGCATGGCTCAGCCTCCGTAAACCGATTGTTGAATCTATGATGATTAAGAAATGAAACAACTAAAAGAAATATTCGGACGCAAGACGTCCATCTGGCTTGCCCTTGAACTTGTGCTTGTCACCTTCGCCTGCTGGTGGGCTTTCGACCCGGTCATCGTCACGTCCTACGTCACTAACCTGCCGTTAGGCTACGACCCCGACCGTCTGGTGCGCTTCGAGGTGGCGAGTACCCTCCCCCGACAGCAGTTATTCACCACCCAAATACCCATCGGACTCGAGGAGGAGAGTCTGTTGCATAAGGTACAGGAGATGGACGGTGTGGAGATGGCCTATTGCGCCTTCAACAACCCCATTGGGTCTGGCATAACAAGCATGGCCTACCATCTTATCCGCGACAACGACACCCTTAGAGTCACAAATTACGGATTCGGACGGGACGACAAGATGTTCGAGGTCTTCGGCATCCAGTCGCTGACACCCGAGGTGCCCACTACCGAATTGACCCGCGACGCCGTGTTTGAGCAGACCGTCATCCTCACGCGCTCCACTGCTATGGCACTCTACGGCACCTCCGACGTAGCAGGGCGCATGGTAAAGGCGCATTATTATGGCTATAACGCAGACAAGCTAGACTATGAGTGGATGGTTAAGGATCTGCCCATTCGCGCCGTGGTGGAGGATGTGCGGTATGGGGTTTACGACCGCGACTATACCATCTTGTTTGTTTGCCAAGGTGCACCAGGCATCAATGTTCCCATCATTGCCCGATTGCGCGAGGGTGTTGATGCCCAGCATTTCATGGAGGAGCACCAACATGAGATGCAGCACGACTTGGTGACGGAGCACTGCTATGTCAAAAAGATGCAGACAGTTCGTGAGGGGGCAAAAACATATACCAATCGTTACGGCACCAGCCGCATGACGCGCCGTAACCTGCTCATCGCCGCGTTCTTCGCCGTTAATCTTGCCTTCGGTGTGTTCGGCACGCTGCTAATGTACACTCGGCAGCGCCGCGAGGAGGCCGGCGTGCGTAGGGCGTTCGGCGCTACGAAATGGAGCGTCTTCTGGGGCTTCATCCGTGAGGCGTGGCTGTTAACTACGATTAGCGTCACCCTCGGCTGTATCGTCTATTTCCAGTTCGCCGCCGCCCGTGGACTCTTCAAAGGTTTCGAGAGCTTTAACCCCGCCGTCCGCTACTGGTTTGACGACTTCGGCACCCACTTCCTCGTGGTGTCAGTCATAGTCTACCTTATTATATTGTGCGCCGTGCTCGTCGCCACCGCCATCCCCGCGTGGCGCATCTGCAGGAGCGAGATAACCGAAGCATTAAAAGATGAATGATATGAGATATTTCAAACAGGCCCTCGCCCTGATGCGCGAGGAAAAACTCTACTCAGCAATGTATATCGCTGGCACGGCACTGGCCGTGGCCTTCGTGATGCTCATTGCCGAAGTGTATTACGTAAAAGTGGCCGACATTGCGCCGGAGGTACACCGCAGCACGACGTACAAACTGACACACTTTGCTTATCAGAAACAGACAGGCAACACGGTAGGCATTGATTACCAGATGTTCCGCGACCTGTTCCAGACCATGAAGGCACCGGAGTGCGTGATGGCTGTGGACGAGACATACGGCGTAAAAGGGTATGTAAAACTGCCCGATGCCCTGCACGACCGCGAGGTGCGGCTCAAGAATACCGAACCGGGGTTCTTCCGCTTCTATCAGTTCCACTTCATCGAGGGAGCACCTTTTACGCAGGATGATTTCGACAACGAGCGCCGTGTGGCAGTCATCACGAAGGAAATCAGCGATTTGCTCTTCGGCAAGGATGCGAAGGCCTTAGGGCAGACCGTCCTTTTCAACAACTTGGACTTCCGCATCTGCGGCGTGGTGGAAACGCCCAGCGCACTGACCGAGGTGTGTCTGGCCGACATCTATCTGTATTTATCAGCAGACGGGATGATGAAAGAGTGGTTGTCGCTCAATGCCTGGAGAAGTGTGCCGCTTCATCTTTACTTCAGCGTGCCTGCCGACCGGCTCGATGCCTTTATGCAAGAACTGAAGTCGGTTGAAGCCCGATACAATGCAACACATAAGGATGATCCTGCCGATGTGTTGATTCCTCTGGTGAGTTACTACTCGGAGGTGTGGAGTGAATTTAGCCATATGTTCTATGCCAGTGACAACGACAACCGTCTGTGGTTCCTCACGCCCGCCGCCATTCTGTTGCTCCTGCTCTTTGTGCCTGCCGTGAACCTGAGCGGCATGGTTGCCAGCCGCATGGAGCGGCGGCTACCGGAGATGGCCATCCGCAAGGCCTTCGGCGCGAAGCGGCGCACACTGCTCTGGCAGGTCATCATGGAGAACCTCGTGCTGACACTAATCGGTGCTTTCGCAGGGCTATGCTTAGCTTGGACGGCACTCTATGCCTGGCGCGACTGGGTCTTTTACGTCTTCTCCGATAACACGACTACCTTCGGCCGAGTGCCTATCATCGAGGGCGAGATGCTTTTTGGCCCCGCCATCTTCCTTATTGCCTTGCTCTTCTGCAGCCTGCTCAACGTCTTAGCGGCCACTCTCCCTGCGTGGCTCAGCCTCAGGAAACCGATTGTAGTATCAATGATGATTAAGAAATAAATGAAACAACTGAAAGATATCTTCGGACGCAAGACGTCCATCTGGCTCGCCATCGAACTCGTACTTGTCACCTGCGCCTGCTGGTGGGCCTTCGACCCAGTCATTATCACATCCTATGTCACCCACCTGCCCATGAACTGCGACATTGACCGCATCGTGAAGATGGAAATAGCCAGTTCGCTGACCGATAATCAGCGTGCTATGGCGGGCATAAGTTTCTACGACGGGCCGCGCCGTCTCATGCAGAAGGTGCAGGAGATGGATGAGGTGGAAGTGACCTGCCTCTCATACGACGAAAACGTGATAGGATTCGGTGAGAGTTTCCTCTTCGGCTCCTACTACCACGACGGCGACACAATAATATGCCACTATCTGGATTTCGAGAAAGACTCCAAGATTTTCGAAGCCTATGGCATCCAGTCGCTGACACCCGAGGTACCTACCGCCGAACTGACCCACGGCTGTGAGAATAACAATACCATCATCATCACCCGCTCCGTGGCGATGGCATTCTTCGGAACCATCGACGTAGCAGGAAAAATCATCTACACGGACAATATAGGGCTTAACCCCGAAAGCGGACAATGGGAGCCTGTACGCCGCGACTGGCACATCCGTGCCGTGGTGGAGGACTTCCGGCGAGAGGTTTACGACCGTGACATGGCCAACGTATTTGTCCTCAGCCCAGGGGCAAGGGCAAGAGCGAATATCATCGCCCGTCTGCGGGATGGCATCGATGCCCGCCGCTTCGTGCAGGAACAGGAGCGTAATGTGCAGCACAACATCGTGACAGAGCACAACTATATCCGAAAGATGCAGACTGCCCGTGAAGCCAGCGAATTAGATCTCAATAGCAGTTGGATGGGCAAGCAGACGCGTCGCAATCTGCTCATCGCCGCGTTCTTCGCCATCAACCTCGCGTTCGGTGTGTTCGGCACGCTGCTGATGTACACCCGTCAGCGTCGCGAGGAGGCTGGCGTGCGTAGGGCATTCGGCGCGACAAAGTGGAGTGTCTTCTGGGGCTTCATCCGCGAGGCGTGGCTGCTCACCACCCTCAGCGTTGTCGCCGGCTGCGCCATCTACTTCCAGTATGCCACCGCCCATGGTCTCTACAGCGATTTTGGGAGCCTTAATCCCGCCGTCCACTTCTGGTTCGATGACTTCGGCACCCACTTCCTCGTGGTCTCTGCCATCGTCTACCTTATTATATTATGCGCCGTACTCATCGCCACCGCCCTCCCCGCGTGGCGCATCTGCAGGAGCGAAATAACCGAAGCATTAAAAGATGAATAAACAAATAACAATAAAAACAAAAAGAACAATGGAAACAGTAATCAAACTGAATGGGATCAACAAGATCTACCGTACCGACGAAGTGGAGACACAGGCGTTGGAGAATGTGAACCTCGAAGTGCGCAAGGGCGAGTTCCTCAGCATCATGGGGCCGTCGGGCTGCGGCAAGTCGACGCTGCTCAACATCATGGGACTGCTCGACGAACCGACGAGTGGTGAGATTGAACTGTGCGGACAGGTGATTAACCCGAAGATGAGCGACAACCGACTTGCCGAACTGCGCAACAAGACGTTGGGCTTCGTCTTCCAATCATTTCACCTCATCCCGACACTCAACGTCCTCGACAACGTGCAGCTGCCGCTCATCTACCGTGGCGTGCGCAGCGGCGAGCGCATCCGGCTGGCCAAGGAGGTCATCGAGCGTGTCGGCCTCTCCCACCGCATGAAGCACCGCCCCACGCAGCTCTCCGGCGGACAGTGCCAGCGCGTGGCCATCGCCCGAGCCATCATCGGCAACCCTGAAATCCTCCTGGCCGACGAGCCAACGGGTAACCTCGACTCGAAGATGGGTGCGGAGATCATGGAACTGCTCCACCGCCTGAACCGCGAGGACGGCCGCACCATCGTCATGGT